>CEOU01023884.1_pt1 | contig 15816 bp, 22 predicted proteins | sample 530731 | NCBI WGS metagenome assembly CEOU01 (sample SAMEA2620894, study PRJEB7988) | marine metagenome | isolation source: saline water (ENVO:00002010), including
GATGGGTGAGCCACGGCGTATGCCAGCCTGTCCATGTCCATAGGCTCATCAGCAGCCTTGACCATGACGCTAACATCCAAGATGTTGTTCCTGCGCATCTCGGTGTAGGACTTGGCGACTATCTCCACACGCTGCCCAGATCTCTCGATCTGATCCACGAGAGCCACGATAGCTGCACCCTTGCGGATCATCGACTCTGCCTCGACGCCAAAACTGGCGTTCACATCTACCCAGATCTTGACGATAGGCACAGCGTTGCGATCACTCTGATCGTCCATGTAGACCATGTGAGCAGGGACACCGGCACAGTAGCTTGGGATGCAAGCACGCTGACCAGCTACGCTGTACTCCCAAGTCTCACGTTTAAACGTATCCTCTTTGCCCTTGGCAAACTCGATGTCTGCTGCCATAGCGTCCCGGCCCTTGTCCCATCCGTTGATCATGTGCTGCTTCGCCTCATCGAAATTCTTCGATCCAGTGAAGCTCTCACTGCCACCGATGCTCGACGGATACTCCCAACAGGAGTTGGCCTCGCGCTCCATGTCAGCCACGAACTCATCCCAGCTGACATCATATGTCAGTATTGTCTCACCCATTGGCTTGCTCCTTAGCGTCGATAACTTTAGTTATGAGACCGTAGTCAATGTCTGCCATGATCTTGGTCTTGTCAGTCTCAGTGAATCCCTTGTTCCAGATCACCAGATCGAGAACCTTGTCGGTGTTTTTGCCGATGGACAACAATCGTGCTCCTTTGATGGAAGCCCTTGGGCTTACCACATAGCGCATCTTGTGATGTGCAATCGCCTCTCGTATGGCTTGCACCAGATCAACCCATGCATCGTTGCCAGCAAGCTTACGCTCTAGCTCATAGTCGTAACCCATCAGCACATTGCAGAACCGATCCAGCGTAGCTGCATCCATCGGGTTGCGTCCCACGTACTGAGCCGATGCACCATGTCCGAAAGTGTTCGCTGAAGCGATCACCACGAAATCCTCATGCTTGTCTACGACACCGCAAGGAAAGCTTGCGAAATCGTTAGCCAGCGCAGCGTTGAGAGCCAGCAGCGCATTGGGATTGGATGCGTCCATCTCGTCCATCAGGACGAGGCCACCATGTTTAAACGCTCGGTAGAAGTCAGTCTCGACATACTTGCCGTTGGCATCGTAGTAACCGAGGAACTCGAAAGCTTGCGATATCGCACCGTAGCAGTAGAAGTCCAAGCCAAGGGCTTGAGCGACTTGACTAGCTATAGTGGTCTTACCACTACCAGCAGGGCCGACCATGTACACGTTCTCCCTGATTGCACAGCAATCAAGAACATCGTCAAAGCACTCATGCAAGTGGGCTTCGCCCAAGTCAACGTCAGTGTCGTTGATCTTGATAACGTGCTCGACTCGCACAGTCTTGCCGATCTCTGATCGGATATCGTCAAGCGTAGCGTTGAGCTGCTGTACAGCATCGTCCGTGATGGCCTTCATTTGCTCTGTATCAAGCGTAGCTTGGTCAGGCTTGTTCATGGTAGGGCCATACAGGTAGACCGCTCGTAGCTCCTCTGTGGTGAGTGATGCGACAGTGCCGACCTTGTGTAGCGTAGCTAACTGACGTAGTAACGTCTTGTTTGCTTCGCAAGCTTTGAGCGAGGGATCGTTGCCGAGTTTATCGTAGATCCGTTCGACACGGCTTTGATGAGCGTGTCCCAATGTGCTAAGATGATCGAACATGAAATGTTCTCCTTTGTTGCGTTTAAACGAAGTGAGTCTAGTCAGTAGCTAGACTCTGTGACTCACAGACAGGACAGGGCGAAGCACTCGTGATGAGGCTGATCCACTTGCCTGAGACTCTTGCGGTAAAACCGCAGCTTTTGCAAAAGAGCTTGAGTAGTCGAGTACCCTGCTTCTTGCGTAGGTTTGCATCGATAGATGCATGAGGGTAGTCACCGAGGATCTCGGCGATCTCCTCAAGTTTAGACTTGAGATCTGGTGACAATGGGGTCTGAGTCATAGGGCCGAGGAAGCCAATCGCTTTAGCGATAACGGCAAACTGCCCACGATGACCACACTCGATACCGCACCAAACATGAACAAGTTCATGGAGTAGGATGCGGAGTACCTCTAGCGGATCATCCACTAGTGGATTGACGAAGACTTCCATAGTGCCATCGGCACTGATAGATGCGTCGAAGGCTTGGCCGAGTGTAACCTTGCCCGTCTTGGAACCGCGATACCCGATGGGAAACCCACAGGATACACGGTACTTGCGATTCTCCCACTGCTCGGGTTGGATACCGGCAAGGACGAAGATCATATCGATTAGCAGAACAACTGCGTTGGACAGCCAATCCTCTCGTAGCTTGTATGATTGCATAGCAATCCTCCTTAAGTAGTTGCGAAAGTATGTAATGAATATTACATATCAGTGTGCTCTCACCTTTATCGTGAAAGCGCAACAATATATAATATTGTTCACCTTGGACACCTAGGATGGTTACACCATCTTACGAAACGATTCACACATACAGTACGAGCTTCGCTTCGTGTGTCCTCTGTATTGGCCTGAGTGAGCTAGGAAAGATGAGCATCCTAATCTCTGGCTACGCCACAGAGCCGACATCCTTTGTCCGTACTGACCGCCGTGAGTCATGTACACTGCTATCGGGCAGAGGTGGCCTACACCTAACCGACCAAGCTTTGTGAGCAGACCGATGAACTGGTCAATCGCCGCTTGGCCCAATTATCAAGCTCACAAGTTTAAACGGCTGTCAACTATTTTTTTGAAATCGAGTTGATTACCCTATGGGTAACTTTTTTTGTTTTGGTGGGTTTAAACGCCATGTTGGATGTCCGAGAACGGCTCTTTGCTCGCTACGTAGCGGAAGGTCGCACGCATAGGCAGAGTGTCGAGATGGCAGGTTTCACCTGTAATCCTGACAAAAAGGGGAGTGAGTTGGTTAAAAAACCTGAGATAGCTTCGCTAATACAGGAGAAATCGTTGGAATTAGAGCAAAATAGGGCCGTATCCTTACAGGATCACCTCGATTCACTCGCGATGCTTCGTGATGACGCACGTGATGCTGGGCAATACAGCGCAGCGATACAGGCAGAGCACCACAGGGGCAAGGCTTCACGTCTATATGTGGAGCAATCCCACGTAGTGGAGCAGAAGATCGACTCTCCTACGGAGATATTGGATCGTTTAAACGGTTTGCTCTCGCATGATACGCAGGACTAGCGTGCATAATGCACTGGAGTCCCACGAATGCGCAGGATCGTGGCCTGTGTCACCCCCCTACACGCCTACACGCAGCGCAGGAGTCACACGCATACATATACATACAAATTCTAATCCTCGAACACCCCTAATTATCATACCCCCCTACCCCTTAATCCCAAATTGTTGTTGACAAACGGCATATATGAAAAATTTTTTAAATAAAAAAACGATTTGACAACAATAGTTATGGAAGAACAAACAAATATTGACACTCAGCTGGCAAATCTAAAGAAGATATTGACACCAGAAAAGCTGTCAACATTAGATTCTGGCAAAAGACGGCAAGTATTAGAGTTGTTGGCAACATTAGAGAAGTCTGTTACCCGTGATAGGTGTCAACAATCCTTTCTTTCTTTCTGTGCAGGGGTGTGGCCCGCATTTATGGAGGGTGGACACCATAGAAAGATGGCTAAAGCCTTTGAGCGTGTCGCTAATGGTGAGTGTAAACGGTTAATGATTAATATGCCTCCTCGTATGGGGAAGTCTCAGTTGACTTCTTGGCTGTTGCCAGCGTGGATTATGGGCAAGATGCCTGAGAAAAAGATCATTATGGCCTCACACACCGCCGAGCTTGCAGTTAGGTTTGGTCGTATGGTGCGTAATTTGATTAATAGTGAGGAGTTTGGAGATATATTCCCCGAAACCACACTAACCCAAGACTCAAAAGCAGCAGGTCGCTTTGATGTATCCGGTGGTGGAGAGTATTTCTCCGTTGGTGTAGGCGGTGCTGTTACTGGTCGTGGTGCTGATCTGCTTATTATAGATGACCCACACTCAGAACAACAGGGTCAACAAGCAGATCCAAAGGTATTTGATTCTACATACGAATGGTTTAGCTCTGGCCCAAGGCAGAGGCTACAACCCGGCGGGGCTATCATTATCGTTATGACTCGCTGGAGCCAGAAAGATCTATGCGGTCAGATCATGCGAGACTCTATGCAACGTGAGGGATCAGATGAGTGGGATGTAATAGAGCTACCCGCGATACTACCTTCTGGCAATTCACTATGGCCTGAGTATTGGCCCATCGCAGAACTGGAGAAACTAAAAGCAGAACTACCTGTATCTAAGTGGGAAGCACAGTATCAGCAAAGCCCCACTTCAGAAGAGTCAGCAATTATCAAACGGGATTGGTGGCAGACATGGGAAGAACGGGAACCGCCCTATGTCAGTTTTATTATTCAGTCTTGGGATACCGCTTTCATGAAACACGAAAGGGCAGACTATTCTGCCTGTACCACATGGGGCGTGTTCTATGCAGATGATTCAAATGGTATGCAAGCACCCAACATTATTCTTTTAGATGCGCTGAAAGAACGAATGGAGTTTCCAACATTGAAGAAACGTGCGCTTGAAATGTATCAGGAATGGGAGCCAGATGCATTTATTGTGGAAGCAAAAGCAGCTGGTGCTCCACTCATACATGAATTAAGATCAATGGGTATACCTGTAACAGAGTACACTCCATCAAGGGGGAATGATAAAGTTTCAAGGGTCAATGCAGTTGCAGACTTTTTCGCATCGGGAATTGTTTGGTGTCCTCCAAAGAGATGGGCAGAAGAAGTGATCGAGGAGTTCGCTTCTTTTCCTGTGGGGGATCACGATGACTTGGTTGACTCATCTACTCAGGCACTGCTTCGTTTCAGACAGGGTGGATTCATCGCACTAGAGCATGATGAATATGAAGAAAGAACGCCTAGAAGATTAGCCAACTATTATTAGGAATAACCTATGGCAGTAGATAAAAGAATGGAACCTGTAGTGATGGCTGATATAGCCAACAGGGTGGGAGATCAAGAAGTTGTCGTAGACATAGAGAACCCAGATTCGGTTTCAATAGAGACAGAAGATGGCGGGATGATAATAGACTTCGATCCTGATCCTTCTGTAGATGACGCTCCCTTCGATGCAAACCTTTCTGAATACTTGGCAGAAGACTATTTAACTTCTCTGGCACAAGAGCTTATCGGTGCATATGAAGATGACTTGTCATCACGAAAAGATTGGGAAGATACCTACATCGAGGGTCTGGATCTTTTAGGACTGAAGATAGAAGATCGCACAGAGCCGTGGCCCGGAGCTTGTGGGGTTCACCATCCATTGCTTGCAGAGTCAGTTATCAGATTCCAATCACAGGCAATATCAGAACTATTCCCAGCACAAGGCCCAGCAAGAACCAAGATCATTGGAGAAGTTACCAGTGAGCTTTATGAACAGTCGGGTAGAGTACAAACCTATTTAAACTATCTGCTCACTGAAGAGATGTCAGAGTTTCGTGCAGAGACAGAACGTATGCTGTTCTCTTTGCCTCTAGCTGGTAGTTCCTTTAAGAAAGTTTATTACGATCCGAATATGGGTAGACCCTGTTCGATGTTTATCCCGGCAGAAGATGTTGTTGTTTACAACGGGGCTACAGATATCAAGACGCTAAGTCGTATGACGCATCGTATGCGCAAGTCGGCTAATGAAATAAGAAAGCTGCAAGTATCAGGATTCTATCGTGATGTAGAACTAAATGGCGCAGAAGCCTACATAGATCCAGTGAAAGAAAAGAAAGCTGAGATCGTAGGAGAGAACCTATCTTATAGCTCAATGGGTTCGTATCTGAAAAGCGAAACTGTTCATACTCTTCTTGAGATACAAGTTGATCTCGATATAGAAGGGTTTGAGGATATGCAGGATGGGCAAGCCACAGGCATAGCCGTTCCGTATGTTGTGACGGTTGATAAAGGTTCTGCGCAAATATTATCTATTCGTAGAAACTTCTTAGAAGAAGATCCGCTCAAAAGAAGACGAGATCATTTTATACACTACGAATATATTCCCGGTTTAGGGTTTTATGGATTGGGGTTGGTTCACCTAATAGGCGGTCTAGTAAAATCATCAACCTCAATCCTTAGACAGCTGATTGATGCTGGAACACTGGCAAATCTTCCCGGCGGTTTGAAGACAAGGGGTATGCGCATCATCGCAGACGATACACCTATCATGCCGGGAGAGTTTAGAGATGTGGATGTTCCCGGTGGATCGATCAAAGAAAACATATCGTTCCTGCCATACAAAGAACCTAGTGGCACTCTGTATCAGTTACTTGGCAATCTTGTAGAGGAGGCTCGTCGCTTCGCATCTATGGCAGATGTAAAGGCAGCGGATATGAATTCTCAAGCACCAGTTGGAACTACACTGGCCTTAATAGAACGCAACATGAAAGTAATGTCTGCTATACAGGCTAGACTACACGCAGCTATGAAGAATGAGCTTCGTCTTATATCTAGGATAGTTAAAGACTTTGGCCCATCAGAATATCCCTATCAGCCATATGGAGATAGAGATGACATAGTGCAGGACTTTAGTGATCAGATAGATGTCATACCTGTAGCCAATCCGAATGCCTCTACTATGTCCCAAAGGATCATGCAGTATCAGGCAGCGTTGCAGTTAGCACAACAGGCTCCACAGTTGTATGACCTACCAGCGTTGCACCGACAAATGCTGGAAGTATTAGGCATAAGAGATCCAGAAACTCTGGTCCCAGAAGAAGACCAGTTCACGCCGAAAGATCCTGTCACAGAAAACATGGACTTTATCAATGGCAAGCCAGCAAAAGCATTTGCTTATCAGGATCACGAAGCGCATATACAGACTCACTTGGCGGGTATGCGAGATCCGAAGATCATGGAACTCATGGCTCAAGCTCCAAACCAACAGGCAATCATGGGTGCTGTGTCCGCGCACATCGCAGAGCATTTGGCATTCCAGTATCGCATAGAGATAGAAAAGCAGCTTGGTATAGAGCTTCCAGCAGCCGATGTCGAACTCCCCCCACAAGTGGAAGCAAAACTTTCGTCTCTTGTAGCGCAAGCAGCAGAGCAGCTCCTCAATATGAATCAGGCAGAGGCGCAGCAACAGCAACAGGCAGCGCAAGCACAAGATCCTGTATTACAGCTGAAGCAGCGTGAGCTTGCATTAGAAGAACAAGAGGCAGCAAGTAAAGCGCAGATAGATCAGCAGAAAGTACAGAATCAGGCAGCGAAGATAGCGCAGGATCAGGCTAGAGCAGAGATGCGTCAAATGCTCGAACTACTCAAGATCGAAGCACAAAAAGAACAAACAAAGATGAAGATAGATAGTGCTGAGAAGATCGCTGGCGCAGAGATCGGAGCTAACATTGTTGGGGCCACTAATGATCGAGATGAAAGATTAGAAAGACAACGCATGTTAGAGAAGAGCAAGGGTGCAGAGATTGGTCGCAAGATAGCAGAAACAATAGTGAACCCTAAACGAGATGCCTAATTTTGTTGACCCGCAGTTTGTTGATTTGATATTGTCACGTTTAAACGACTTAGAGCAAGCTGCGATAGACAAGCTTGTTTCTGGATCGGTTAAGTCTTTTGAGGAGTATTCTCAGTGCAGAGGGCAGATCGAAGGCATACAGAAGTCTGTCTTGGAGATTAAGACTGTAGCAGAGAAAGTCTTTTCAGAAGAATAGTACCAGCAGGGTACAAGGGTTCTACACTTCCCATTAAGTGTTGCAGAGAGGAAATATGACAGATAAAGCAGTGGATATCAGATCCATTGGCAAGGAAGATGAAGGTGAGGCAGAAGTAGCTTCACAGCTTCCAGTGCCGACAGGGTATCATATACTTATTGGATTGCCTGAGATCGAGGAGAAAACGGAAGGAGGGATACTAAAAGCAAAGTCAACATTAGAGATAGAAGAAGTAGCTTCTATTGTTGGTTTTGTAATAGCGATGGGGCCAGATTGTTATAAAGACGAAAAGCGATTTCCTACGGGGCCGTGGTGCAAAGAAGGTGATTTCGTATTAATGAGATCATATAGCGGAACCAGAATTAGCATTCATGGAAAAGAGTTTCGGTTAATTAATGACGATACACCCGAAGCGGTAGTACAAGATCCAAGAGGTATTAAACGTGTCTGAGGCAGCATACGAAGAAAACGAACAAATAATATCTCCTCAAGAGGAGATAGAAGTCATAGCGGTAGATGATACTCCAGAAGAAGATCGTCGCCCCGTCAGAGAAAATGTTGAGCCTTTCAACATAGACGAAGAAATACAAACGCAAGATGAAACAGTTCGTAAAAGAATCAATCGTCTGAAGTATGAATATCATCAGCAGCGTCGAGAAAAAGAAGCAGCTGAACGACTCAAAGAAGAAGCTATTGCATTCGCCAAAAAAGCCCAAGATGAAAACACCAGATTGCAGGGTTTGGTCGGTCAGAGCGAACAAGCTCTTTTACAAAGTGTTCAAACAAGAACACAGGCAGAGTTAGAGTCTGCCAGAGAAAAATATAAGAAAGCCCATGAGGATGGGGATACAGATGGAATGGTTGCTGCTCAAGAGCAGCTTGCAAGGGTACAGGCAGATAGAGCTTATATAGATAACTATCAACCCCAAATGCAGCAGCCGTCTACGGAGCAACAAGCTCCAGAATCGGTGGAGCAGCCATCGCAACAACCGCTAGATCCAAGACTTCAGACTTGGCTGGCAAATAATACTTGGTTCGGCGCACCCGGTAACGAAGCAGTCACAGGATTTGCTTACGGGCTAGACGAGATGTTGTCCAAAAGAGGAGTAGAGAGAAACTCTCCACAATACTTTGAGGCAATAGATCAGGCGTTGAGAAAGTCTTTTCCAAAGGCATTTGGCGTAGAAGAACAGCAACAGGCAGAAGATACGTCAAGCAAACCCAACACTGTCGTAGCATCGGCACAGAGAACTAGCGGGGGCAAACGTCAAGTGAAGCTCAACAGTTCGCAGATAGCTTTATGCAAACGATTAGGAATTACACCAGAGCAATATGCTCGTCAACAAATGGGGAATTAAGATGTCTGAAGAAAGAGCACCAAGAGAAACGGAGACACGAAGCGAAAGCGAAAGACCTAAGAGCTTTGTACCGCCGACACTTCTACCTGATCCAATACCGCAAGACGGATATGTTTTTCGATATATCAGAACAGATATGCAAGGTCAGTCTGATGCCACTAATGTCTCTATGAGATTTAGGGAAGGCTGGGAGCCATGCAGAATCGAAGACCATCCAGAGCTTGAAGTTGTAGCGGATGAGAATAGTAAGTATCCGGGGTGTGTGCATATAGGTGGATTGTTGCTTTGTAAGGCTCCACGGGAAGTTGCGGAATCACGACAGCGTTATTACGAAGACGTAGCATCGCAACAGATGGAAAGTGTAGACCGAAACTACTTACGAGAAGGCGACTCTCGAATGCCTTTATTGCAACCAGAGAGAACCTCACGAGTCAGTAAGTTCGGTAAATAATAAACTTTTGATTTGTAAGGAAATAAATAATGGCTAGTACAGCTGCACCTTTTGGAGCTAGACCTGTCAATACGATGAGCGCAAGCGGTTCCTTTACCGGAAAAGTTCAGCACATCAAAATTGCCAGTGGCTATGGTACAGACATTTTCAACGGAGACTTCGTTAAATTAGTTTCCGGCGGGACTGTCGAAAAGGATACAGGCACTTCTACCCTTACCTCTGTAGGTATTTTTCTAGGGGTGAAGTACACTGATCCAAGCACGAACCAACTAACGTTCAATCAATACTTCCCAGCATCTACTGCTGCGAGCGATATTTTTGCTTATGTATTGACTGATCCAGATGTGGTTTTCTTAATGCAAGCAGATGGCTCAATTGCTCAAACGGCAATTGGAGCAAACTTTGATGTTATCCAAACTGGTGGATCTACCAGTATTGGTAACAGCAAGAATGCGGTTGACGCAGATTCTGTTGCAACAACAAACACACTCCCACTAAGAATCTATGATTTTTATGATGGGCCAGAAAGTTCAATTGGTGATTCTTTTACCGATGCGTTGTTCATTTTCAATGCTGGGCATCAGTACAGAAACACAACTGGCGTTTAAGGAGATTTAAGAAATGGCAATTTCAAGAGCGCAAATGCTTAAAGAACTCCTGCCGGGGCTTAATGCTCTTTTTGGTTTGGAGTATGAAAAATACGAAGACGAGCACACGATGATTTACGAAACGGAATCATCTGATCGTAGCTTCGAGGAAGAGGTAAAACTGTCAGGCTTTGGTTCTGCGCCCGTCAAGGGAGAAGGTGAGGCAATCACCTACGATGCAGCACAAGAGGCTTTCACAGCAAGGTTCAATCACGAAACAATCGCGATGGGATTTGCAATTACCGAAGAGGCGATGGAAGATAATTTGTATGACTCGCTATCTGCGAGATACACCAAAGCTCTTGCTAGAGCGATGGCGTACACCAAGCAAGTTAAAGCTGCTTCTCCTCTAAACAATGGATTCACCAATTCATTCCAATCTGGTGACGGTGTGAACCTGTTCACTGCGTCCGGTGATGGAGTAACTGGTGGTGACGGACACCCTCTAGTTAGTGGTGGCAAAAACAACAACCGGCCTGTAACGGGAACGGACTTGAACGAAACGTCACTAGAATCTGCAATCATTGCTATCGCTGCATGGACTGATGAGCGTGGTTTGCTAATTGCTGCAAGACCTAGAAAGCTTATCGTTCCTCCTGCGTTGATGTTTACGGCTACGAGAATTCTGCAAACAGAAGGTCGTGTCGGAACAGCAGACAACGATATCAATGCCATATATACTAATGGCAGTATTCCAGAAGGATACTCAGTTAATCACTATCTCACGGATACAAATGCGTGGTTCTTGATTACTGATGTTCCTAACGGCATGAAGCATTTCGAGCGTCAAGCACTAGCCAACTCTATGGACGGTGACTTTGATACTGGTAATGTTAGATATAAAGCTAGAGAGCGTTACTCCTTTGGGGTAAGCGATCCACTCGGAATTTTTGGTTCCCCCGGATCTAGCTAAAAAGAAACGGTATGGGCTATCTTCGGGTAGCCCCATACTATCCTGACAGTTTCGTAAGAAGCTGACACTAGCCAAGACAGGAGACATACATGGCTAATACGACTTTCTCTGGTGCGGTCAGATCTGAAAGCACCTTCAAAACTATCAGCAAAAATACTAGCACTGGCGTTATAACAGAAGTTACAACTGTTGGTGGTGCTCCTGTAAGCTTGGCTGATAGCGATGTTACTCTCACAAACGCTACCCATAGCGGAAGAGTTCTTCTTGTACCCGATGGCGGTCAAGACAATACATACACTTTGCCAGCACCTATCGCGGGTTCTGTATTCAGATTTGTTTATGCAGGTGGAGCAGCCGATGCGACAGATGCGCTAATCCTTACACCCGGAAATACTAACTTTTATATTGGTGGGGTAACGTTCCTAGATACGGATGGCAATGAAGTTAGCTCAGTATTTTCTGATGGTAACTCTAACAGCAGCATTCAGCTAAACGTTCCCGCTGGATTTGATGTAACTATTGTTGGTTTAAATACAACCAACTATCAAATCTTTGGAAATGTTACGAGTACTACTGCTCCTGCTTTTGCTGATCAATAATAGGAGATTAGTATGGCTGATGCGGTAGCAACACAAACCATACAAGATGGGCCACGTATAGCAGTTTTTAAGTTTACCAATGTTAGTGATGGAACTGGCGAGTCTGCTGTAACCAAAATAGATGTCTCTGCACTTACATCTGATCCCATGTCTGGAGCAGCTTGCTCCTCCGTGGTGATCCAAAAGATTTATTACTCAACCATAGGGATGGGAGTGAAGATATTTTTTGATGCAAGTACGGATGTTTTAGGTTGGCAACTTAACGCAGACTTCTCAGATACCTTAGACTTTTCAGAGTTCACAGGTATACCTGATACTAAGGCAAGTGGTACTACTGGAGATGTTAAATTTACTACGGTGGGTGCATCAAATAATGATGTATACAACATAGTAATGCAGGTGGTTAAGAGGTATTAATGCTTAACGAGTTTGAAAACAAAATGATGGCTTGCTTTCATGTTTTCAGTGATCCAACTGATCCTGTAAAAGTTTCTATATCTATGGATGAAGAAGGCAGGTATGTCACGTTTCAAACTCAGACGGCAATAATAAATGCCCATCAAATGACAATAGAGCAGTTTTTAAATACGCCAGAGACATCGTTAAAGGCGATTGTTAAAGGTTTATATAGGGACTTACAAAGGGTCGTTTAAACGCATGGAACTCGCTATTCGACAAGAAATTAGAGAATGGTCGGCACAAACGTTAGAGAAACCGCTAGAGGAATATAACGGAATGAGCGGTTGTCCATATGCAGCAGCATCATGGAGCAATCATAGAGTTAAGATATCGTTTAAACGCAACAAAAGTTTTATGCCTTTGTATCAGGCAATAGAGTCATTTGATGATGCTTATGATGTCGATATCGTTGTTGATTTGAAATTCGAGGAAGATCAAACAGCCTATCATGAAAGGATAGATGTAATTAACGAGGCGATATCAGAGGGGGCATTTGGTGATAGAGACTTATGGATCATGGGGTTTCATCCTGATGATTTTGATAGTCAGGTCGTGGAGAGCGAGGATTTCGAGCCTTCTAACGATTATGTATATGCAATGATGTATGTTCAGCGGTTAGCTAAACTGCATGAGGCAGCATACAAGTTAGAAAGAACAGATTACTATCAATCTGTATTTGGAGAAAGCAATCCAGATCATGTGTTTAAAACTAGAGAGCTTTTCTATAACAAGCTAAAGGAGATAGCATGAGAAAGAAAAATGGCAGCAAGAAAATGGGCGTTATGAAAAAGAAGCCTATGGGAATGAGAGGCGGTACCAAGAAGAAAGGTATGCGCAATGGCAAGATGCCAAAGATGGGTGTCATGAAAAAGAAAGGTATGCGTGGCGGTTCTAGCAAAATGAAAAAGAACGGCGTTACCAAGAAGCGCAAGTAAAAGGGGGCTGAATGGCTAGTAAATATAAGCTAGTTGAAAATGGTTATAGCCTTATCACTATGGAGCCTGTCTTTCAGATAGTTGATGAAGACGGCAACTTAGTTGATGCTAAACCACGCTCAAAAGATGAGGCAGAAAAAGCATTAAAAGCTTTGCAGCCAGCTGTTGAAGAAAAGAAAGCTGCGCCTCCAAAGAAAGCACCAGCTAAAAAAACTACAGCAAAAAAGAAGTAGTTAGTGACTTCTACCTACACATTCAGCCTAGACTTAGGTGATGTCATGGAGGAGGCATTTGAGAGAGCGGGTTCAGAACTAAAGAGCGGTTACGACTATAGGACTGCTCGAAGAAGTTTGGACTTGATGTTTCTCGAATGGCAAAACCGTGGCGTTAACTTGTGGACGGTAAAAGAAGGTACTCAGTCGCTAACGTCTGGCACTGCCAGATATACTTTAGATGCTAAGATATTAGATATTGTTGAAGCGTTTATTAGAACTGATGCTGGGAATACATCTAGCCAAACAGATCAATCTTTAACCAGAATATCTGTAAAGCAGTTTGCGCATCTGACAAATAAGCTGGATTCTGCAAAGCCTTTACAGTATTGGTTTGAAAGAGCCGATTCTGCTAACTCTATTAACCTTTGGCCTGTTCCAGACTCTCAGGAAACATATACCTTGGTGTATTACTATATCGAGCGTATAGCTGATACAGGGGCTAATGCAGGTACTAATCCAGAGGTTCCATCAAGATACTTGCCTTGTTTGGTTGCAGGGCTTGCCTATCATTTAAGTCTGAAAAAGGAAGAGTCTAAAGATCGAATACAATTGTTAAAGCAGCTGTATGAAGATGAGTGGCGTATTGCTTCTGACGCTCACAGAGAAAAGGGATCTTTGTATTTTGTGCCGGGAGGATATAGACATTGAGCATTTATGCTAGAGGCAAATATGCTTTCGGCTTTTGTGACGTAACAGGTTTTCGTTACAAGCTAGAAGATCTTGTTCCGCTAATAAGAGATGGCAGGGATACAGGCTTGCGTGTTGGCTATGACGTTGTTGATGTAGATAATCCTCAATACGAATTAGGCAGAATGAAGATGTCTGATCCGCAAGCACTGCGTAATCCTAGACCTGACAAAGCATTAGAGCAAAGCAGGATACTAGGCGCATTTGATCCTGTTGGTGGAGGTAATAGCGCACTAGGGTCAAGAACTGTTGGTCTTGATATGAGAGGCGAAATCGGATTTGTAACAGTGGTGACAAGCTGATGGCGTGGACATATACAACACTTACTCAGGCTATAAAGGATTATACAGAAAATAGTGAAACTACGTTTTCTAATAATATTGCCAACTTTGTAAAAGCGACAGAAGAACAAATACTACGGGCAGTGCAGCTTCCCGATTTTAGGAAAAACGTTACTGGCACGTTAACTAGTGGCAATTTTTATTTGTCAAAGCCCTCAGACTTTTTGTACTCATACTCATTGGCAATAGATAACTCAGGCTATGAGTATCTAATATTCAAGGATGTCAACTTTATAAGAGCAGCACATCCTGTAAGTACAACTACTGGAGTTCCAAAGTATTACGGAATTTTTGATGAAAGTACTTTTATAGTGGGGCCAACGCCTAATGCTAACTTTACAGCAGAGCTTCACTACTCTTACAAACCAGAATCAATAACAGCTGCATCGGATGGCACAAGCTGGTTAGGAACTAATGCAACGAATGCAATGCTGTATGGCTCACTGGTTCAAGCATATATCTTTATGAAAGGGGAGCCTGACGTAATACAGTTTTACAATCAGCAATATGAAGTGGCTTTGGGTCAGATTCAAAAAGAAGGCGATGGATATGAGCGCACTGATGCTTATAGAACGGGCCAAAGGGCAATTAAGGTTAGCTAATGAGTTCTGAGGGAAGTATTAAGTTAGGCGCATATGCTGTTCACACTACAGACTTCAAGGGCCATGACCCTGATTTCTGGGCAGAAACAGCAACAGAAAGAATTATAAATATTGGTGGCAACTGTCATCCGTTAATCGCTCAACAGGCAGAAGCGTTTAAACGTGATGTATTGCAAACAATATCGTACTATATGAAAGAGGCTATAAAGAGTGACAGGACAACTCTGATAGCGGAGTTAGAAAAACAAGGCCAACAGGAAATGGCTGATATTTTAAGGAGACTATAATGGCTATATCCACAGCTATGTGTACCTCGTTTAAACAGGAAATACTTGTTGGCACACACAACTTTACGGCTACTACAGGTAATACGTTTAAACTGGCATTGTTTACTAGCAGCGCATCTTTAGGTGCAAGCACCACCGCTTTTGCAACCACAAACGAAGTCAGTGGCACAGGATACTCAAGTGGAGGTTCAAACCTAACTTCAGTAACGCCAACCACATCTGGCACAACTGCACTGTGTGATTTCTCAGATCTCACATTCTCCAGTGCATCAATCACAGCGAATGGAGCACTAATTTATAATAGCAGTGCATCTAATAAAGCTGTTTGTGCTTTAGCATTTGGTGGTGATAAAACAAGCACCGCTGGAGACTTTACTATTACATTTCCAACAGCGGATGCGTCAAACGCAATTATCCGAATAGCATAGAGATAATATGTGGCAGATATTACTGGATGGGGTAGAGGAGCTTGGGGCGATGGCCCGTGGGGTGAACCTGTCCC
>CEOU01046642.1_pt1 | contig 15783 bp, 15 predicted proteins | sample 530731 | NCBI WGS metagenome assembly CEOU01 (sample SAMEA2620894, study PRJEB7988) | marine metagenome | isolation source: saline water (ENVO:00002010), including
TAGTTGCACCAGCCCTACCTAGACCAATTCTTCTACCAAGTCTTGTACCTCCAGCCTGCGCTCTTCTTTGTCTATTTCTACTTCCCTGCCTAGCGCTATCTGCATCAAATAGCTCTTGAAATTCAGCGTTATTAAGAGAGTTTTGCCTTTGCATAAGATCATTAAATCTTTTGTTAGACCTCGCCTTGCCTCCGGTAAAGAGTTTGCCTAAACCTTTAAGGTTAATTCCAAAGCTAGACATAGCAACGCCCGCAATGCCAACTTGAGTTACAAGCGAGGTAAGAGAATCTCTAAAGTCAATGGATGTAGTACCAAGTTCTGATATTGCTTCGTCCGTTTTTTCTACGGTTGGAATCATAGAGTCTATAACAGTAGGAAGCAAGAATGCAAGCGCTGTAGGATCAACACGTCCACCGTTAGCAAACTTCTGAACATTACCCACTGGTCCACCGGCAGCAAATCCTTGGACACCCTTGCTATTCATGCGGCTAAGATTACCGTATCCGATACTCTGTGCAGCAGATTTATTGAAAACAAACTCGCCGGGAGTTAGAAGTGCAGGCACTGTATCTGATCCAGCAATACTGCCCCCAGCATTTTTACGTCTTAATCCAGATATAGATTGAGATGTGTCAAGTTTTCCAAGACGACCCAAGGATACCACAGCATCACGCTGACTACCCGGACGAAGACTACCTGAATCTAATAATTGTGAAGATATGTCTGCACCAACATTCTGCATAACAAGATTAGCAGCTTTGCTAGATAGACTCTTTAGCGAAGAAAGCGAAAAGGTTCTTTTTGCGTCAGCTATCAAACCAGCAGGTAAGCCAAACGTATTAGCCGCAGGGCCAAGTCCTCTCGCGAAGTCAAATGTGTCATTAGGGTTTATTTTAGCATTATCGTAAGGCTGATTAGATAAACCTGCTATCCAAGCTTCAAGGAATCCACCCTGAGCTTGCTCTATGTTAGATTGTCTTAAAGATCTAGTAAATTTAGTTTGTGAGAATGGAACGCCCTTCGCTTCTTTTCCAGCAAAGCTATTTGCAAAAATGCTTAGAGACTTGCCCCACTCAGTTCTGAATCTTCTAGCCGTACCTTTTTCAAGAGAGCCAGATTGAATATTGACGGGTATATCTAAATTGCTACTAGCTCCAAATTGACTTTTTATCAATGCGTCTACTGTTCCCTTGTTACCCCTTGGTAATTTTGCATTGATTGCTGCTGCAATTTTTTTTCCAGAAATTATAGATCTTAAATTTGATATAACACCTTCTGGCTGTAAGAATGCTCCACCGATGTCTAGTTCATTATCACCGTCTCTATCTCCAAGTTTTTTCATTAGAGATAATTTTATTTTTGAGCCTTTGAGAATACCGGCATCCGGGCCTGATATCGAAACATCTTTTTCACCCGACCTTATTCTTCCTAGCGCAGTTCTATCTGGTTTGACTTTGCCAGCGTCGTTATACCTGTTGTTATTCATTCTAGCAAGAGTATCAGCGCCTAAGCTTTTAACACTACTCTTACGAATGACAAATTCTCCGGGAGTAAGCATCGCCGGAACAGTATCTCTATTTCCAGTTCCGGGAACCATACCTCCTCTAGCAAGCCCAATAGGACCGCCTGCGTTTCTTCCAATCGCGCCACGCAAACCTCCAGCAAAACTACCGATACCTTTAGCTATTTTAATACCGGCAAAAGCACCAAGAAGAGGCACAATAGGACTAAGAGCATCAGCAACTTTAACAAGGGCATCAGCCAAGCCTAGAGTTGTTTTTACTAGAACTTGGAAGCTGGTAGTTTCGCTCAAGCTACGAATCAGCGCTAAAAAGTTTTCTCTAGTCTTTTGTATTTGAACGGCCAACGCCTCTTGCGCTGTTTGAGCATCTCTATCTAGAGAAGTAGAACCAGCAACGGCAGCGGCTCTTGCTCGTTCTGCGGTCTCAAACTGTTGAATAAGCGGAATAACTTTACCAATCTGACGGAATCCACCAAGTTCTTCTGCAATTTGAACAAACCTAATATCGCCTTCTTCAAGCCCTTGAAGCGATTGGCTCAACTGGCGTACAGCATCAAACGGACCTACAAACTTACCTTCTAAATTAGTAAGTTCAACACCGTATTGTTTTAAGAACTCAATAGTCTTGGGTCTTTGAATACGTGTAAAGATAGTTCTAAGACCTGTAGCAATACTTTCTGCACTCTCTCGCGTTGTGGCACGTACACTTGTGAACAAAGCAAGAAGTTCATTTAGATCACCACCAGCAGATTTAAACACACCACCAGTACGGCGAACAGCAGAAATCAAGTCTCCAGACTCAACCGCAAATTGACCAGCAACAGCATTGATAGAACCAAGCTGACTTTCAAGCGCACCCACACCACGACCAAACTGAGCTAAAATAGCAACAGCACCTTCTGCCGTTTTCTCTATACTCTCAAACGTAGGAGCAAGGGTTGTCTTTGCTAAAGCAGAAAGTGCAACCTCTAGCTGTGCAGCCTGAAGACCCGTCTGAGCTAGAATTCTGGACGTTGCCAAAAGATCTTTACTGGACGTACCTAAACCTGTAGAAAGATCAGTGATAGTACTAGTAAGATTAGACAGAGCTTGGGTTGTAGCCCCAGAAACCTGCTTAATCTTAATCAGTTCTCTTTGGAAATCAATGGAGTCTTCAACCGCACTAGAAAGTTTGTTAGCAAACAGACTAACAGCCCTATTAGCAATACTAAACGCAGCAAACCTCTTGATAGAAACACCGAAGTTCTTACCAAGGTCTTTAGCGCCTTTATTCAGATTATTTACTTGTTGATTTACTTGAGCTATTTGCCTTGTGGCCTGCCTACCTCCTTGTACATTCAGATTTACATTGACACCGTTAAGCTGTCTTTGAATCTGATTAACAACTTGGCTTACATTTCTAGGCGCTTGTAGCTGTAATTGTGCAGTTAAAACAAAACGTGACATATCGTCTCTCTGTTAGTGGCTTTATTTCACTCTACCCAATTAACTTTCCGTGGTTTTTACTGTTCTTCTCTTTCTCTTCGTGGCTACCGTGTAATCAGCTTTAATCACGTAGTTGCCGTTATCGTCCAAAAGATTTCCTTCTATATCAACCCTTTCTCCTTTAGTGTTGATGTAATGACCTAAATCATTAATTTTTCTGCCTTCTAGGTCTACTAACTCTTCCTTGTCATTAACAAGACTACCTTCATCATTGACTAAATTAAAGTGTTTTAACCACTGATTTTCTGGCAATGAGTTTTCGTCGTCTGGATTATAACTATACATCATTTCTGCCAAAGCTCCAGCAAGAGCGAATGAAACTTCGTCAGATGCTTTTTCGTTATATTCAGCTATATCTTTATACACTTTTTGTCCATTTTCATAGAAACTACAAGCAGATACCAAATAATCAAACCTAGCGTTGTCAGCAATGGTTTCTGCCGTATTTTGCTCAAAGTTATTTTTCTCTATAAGCAATTGTCTTAGTTTATTCCTAAGAACTCTCATCTGAATAGCTATTTTTTTACCATTATCAATAGGAATCTTCTTTTTTCCATCGCCAAGATAAAGCTGTTTTTCTAGCTTTGCTAAGTTTTCGACTATCTCTATTTCTTCCTTTTGCTGCTCATCACCCCAAATACCCCTTTTCTTCATTACTACGGCGAGTTCTTCTTTTGTTTTTATGTCTTCATCTAAGCACTCATTCCATATTTTAGCCCTGTATATATCGGCTTTTCTAATAGCCTGAGCGCTTGGTCTGCTAACATATGCTTTGACTGTAGAGCCGTCTTCTTTCTTGATTTCTACGACTTTATTACTCATTGTTTCCTTCCTTTCTTATTTCTCTAACGGGAATGTTATTTTGATATTTTAACCAAGATACATTGTATTGACTTAACTCAGCGTCGATATTCCTAGCTTGAGTATTTCCTTTATTCAAAACTTCTTCTCTTACCTTTTGGTAAATTTCATACATTGTTTTCTTTTCTGGCGTTACATGTTCTCCTTTTTCAACTTCCCATAAAAATCCAAAGTGTGATTCAATAGAGCTTAAAGCCCCTATCATCGTAGTCTCTACTTTCTTTTTTAGTATTTTAGAAAGCCTATCTTTAGACTCCGACACATATTTGTCTTCTTTTATCTTTTTGTACTCTGCGTGTTTTCTAATTAAATTAGCATACTCATTGTCCATCTTTACCTCCTAAATTTGTCCTTAAACTTTTCATGTTGCATGTTTCCAATTTCCATTCTCTCGTCTTGAAGTTGCCCCGGAGCAACAGCACCCTGTTGTTTTATTTGACTTAATCTTTTCTTCTTCATCATTTTTGCATGAGGATTATTTAACTCATTTATTTTTTGTGCGTCTTGTTTGCCATCTGCCATCAGGAAAACTTCTGAAGAATTTGCTATTTTGGGGTTGGTGAGCTTATCGTCTAGTTCAGATTGCATTGCTTGATCCTTTTTTTGTTGAGCTTGAAGCGCAAACCATCCGTCCAAAAGATCGTCATCGTCTATGACTTCTTCTGACGGCGATTCACTAGATTCGTATACGTTGTCATACATTCTAGACCAAACAAGTAGGCTTTTTTGATCTGGAGAAAGTTGCCTGTCGCCATTCTGAAAAAGGTCATAAGAATTAGAATCTTTTAGAACCCAAAAAGATCTCCAAGGTTCATTTCTTGCTAGTTGCCGTATTTCATTTTCTGGTAAAATAAGCGTATAATATTTACGAGAAATATCTTCTAATCTAAGATTATCAAAATCACAAATGTTATTATTCTCAAATGAGCATCTTTTAAAGAACTCTGAGACCTTCGCTAAGTTGGCGATACCTTCACACGAATTAGAAAAATATTTTGATTTCTTTTCTATGGCTTCTGATAGTTGTTTTTCTCCTGCCCTTATGCCTTTTCTTATCTGCTCCCTAATTTTGCTTCTGTGTCTATTATTGTAAATTTCTTTTTTTAATTTTTCAATGTCTTTTTTTAAACCTTCTTCTCTTTGGTCATCCTCATGTGTCCATAGCTCTTTAGATCTCATCCAGTCTAAAATTTCATCTTCCGTTTTTAAACCTTCGTCTAAGCATTTATCATATTCTTGTCTAAATTTTTCATTTATAAAATAGTCGTCTTCCAAAGTGGGCGGTTTTACGCAAATGTTTTTTCCTTCTGATTGTATGTAATATACGCCCGATCTTATCCTAGATATAAAATACTCCCGCTCATGTTGTTTCATAAAAAACCTCATGGCGGGAGCATGTATACATTTTATTATCCTTTCCTAGTCCACATCACTTGCTGTCCTGTAAAGCTATCGCTTTGTGGTTAATTATTAACCGGGAGTTCCATCTTGATCAGGATCTTCTTTGATACCATACTTACGATCATTCAAGCCCTCATACTGCCATGAAGTTACAACGCCAACATTATCCCAAGAGTATGGAGCGCCCCTAAGTCCAATAGGAAGAACTGTTCCACCAGTACCCATAACGTCAGTGTGATTGTGACCAAGTTGCGTAACATCAAAGTCATTGAAGTTACTATAGGAGTAAGTATTTGAAACGTTACCACCAGTAGCATCACCTCCACCGTAAGTCACTGAAGACAATCTATTTTTACCACCAAGGTCAAAACATATACCACATCTTAGAGGAATCCAAATTCTTTCTTCGGATGTGTTGTTACCAGAGTCTTTTGTCAGGAATAGTTTAGGATCACCAATTTCAGCCGCTTCAACGAAGTCACCAGAGGTTGCAATCGCTTCGATTTCACAGGAAACTTCAACAGGGAAGTTAGCAGGACGATAGTAAGGACTTTTTCTACCAAGCTCCAAAACATCGTCACGACTAAAGTCAGTACTAATTGAAACATTTTGAAGGTGAATAAGTGGCTTTTGATCGTTAGGATCAGTGTCATTCCAAGCATTTCCATAAGCGGGATCACCCGTTGGCATTGGATAGATGCTTTTTGGCATAACAGCAAACTGCATCAGAACATCTTCACGTCTTTGAATACCACCAGAGGCGGTGTGAACAGAGTTTCTACCTGCTGCCAATGCCTGTGGATCATCAAGTCCGTCAAGAAGAGTTACATCAGTGTTAGTAAAATTAACTGTTCCCTTGTTGGCATGTAGCCATTTTTTATCGTTGCCAACCAAAGTTACAGATTCTGTACAGTTTCCATCTACAGGAATACTGTAACTAACACTGGAGATATACATACCAGTACAACGAACTTCTACTTCGGCGTTTCCGCTATTATCCGTTGCTGCCGCAACATTGTCAAACTCTTCTCCAAAAATACCAAGAGACAAATCGCATCGTTCTTTAGATCGAGCAAGAAGACCGCTAGCATCGCTTCCAACGACACCAGTAGAGGCCATTAGATAAATAAGCGGGTATCCGTCAATCACTTTTTCTAAGGTTACTTCAATATCTGGAGTACCTTCGATGTTCTCGTAAATCTCAATCTGACCAAGCTCAAAAGCTTGCTCTAGGTTGAAACTTGTGGTCATACCGATACTCTGCACGCCGTGAACTGTTCCAGAGGCACTGGGATCATCGGCTTTGCCGCTCTCCACTATCTTGACGGCTTGACAGGAATATAAAATTCTATTATTAGCTGACATTTGTTGTCTCTCCTTTTTGAAGAAAAATTTCTACTTTATTATACACAAAATCTTTAAATATTTGTTTTCACGCCCTCAGTGGTGTATCTAACGATACCACCGAAAATATCCTGTCCTAACATACTCATATCTTGAACCCTGACGTTTGTTAACCTTAATTTTCCTCCGTTATGCAAATCACATAAATCTGGATATTGCAAAGCATAAGATACCGGCTTACCCCTGTAATCCAGAGGATAATCACCAGCATCACTAATCGAATTTATGTCTAGTAGGCTGATAGTTTTGTCACTTTGCAGGGAAATTACGTCTAAAAGCTTGTTTCTAGTTATCTCATCCTCTGCTATACAATGAAAAAGCACATCCGTATAAACAAATTGACCCCCTCCCAGTTGGTATCCTTTAAATTTTCTAGTTGGAACAACCTCTATAGCAATTGCAGGTAATTGTAATCTAGCTTCTGGAGGTATATCCCAAGAAGATTTATCTTTTTCGTAAAAAATACTTGTTGGCTCTGTGGTGTTTTGCTGAATTTCTCTTAACCAAGGTACGTTATTTGCGTAAACTACATTTATCCACTTGTAACTATACTCAACCTGAACTTTAGAAGTAGTGGATATAGCAGAATCAAAAATTACCCTACCATTATAATAATCTACATAATGAGCGTATTGACCGACTCCAGAACTTGGTTCAAATTGATTGTTTACATAAATACCGGATATTCCGGGATTAACAGCATCATCACCAACCATAGGTGAAGGCGTATGGCTAACTCCACTCTGCCAAACCCAGTTTTTTCTGAACCCCTCCCAGACCTGTCCGTTTGTATAGTTGGGATCAGAAGAAAGTCTTAACTTGCTATAATCATGACCTTCTGGAGAAATCTCACCCAAAGTTACGTTAAAATAATTCCCAACATCCAACAAAGCCCAATCAAAATATTCAACCAAGCCGTCCTGAATACCATTAGTTAAGTGATACTCATGAATACTATTTATTGCTTTTAAAGGTTGATATGACATTATTCAAATATCCCCATAAGTATGGACGACACTTCTTTTTCTTTGCCGGAAAAAGCTCTAGTTACAAAATTATCTTCTACAGTTCCAGAGAATAAAGGAGAAACTCTAAAGGCTGTTCCTTTTGTCATTGTGCCTCCCCCAGATCTACCTCCATCTCCCGGCTCGTAATTATATCCAATAACTATAGTTTTGTCGCCAAGAGTCAAAAGCCAGTCTAACCAATGCAAATCAGCGCCTTTTTTTGTTCTAACGTGACCCTCAGAAAGTCCAAGCAAGTTTAGGAATTGACTTGGCTGGCAAAAAATTTCTATTCCGCCAGATAGTTTCTGATTAACTTTTGTTATTTTTATCTCAGTAGATTCCACTATAGAGTTTACTATTTTATCAACAGCCAAATCTGGAGTCCCCGGAGGAAGACCAAACTGTGCGTTCAAAGAACCTTTCTCCCCTTGAGCTAAAAGGCTTTGTATTTCCGGTTGCGATCTAACCCAAGACTCAGCACTCCCCTTAAAAATACCCAGTATTCTCTTATTTTTTTTCCTAATTTGACTATTCATATAGTCAGCTATAGCTTTGTTTATATTACTTTGGATTTGTTGATCGCTTTCTAGTAATTTTAAAGTTATCATATTATTCCCAAAAGCAAGCAAAGTATCTTTCTTGTCCTATACCCATTGGAAAAGGTTCGCCCTTCTTCTGGAACCTAAACTCCCTTAATTCTTTTATTGACTTGTGAACAATGATCTCTTTTGCTCTCATTATCTTAGGTAGGTCTGTCGCAAAAAAGATTGTCTGCACACCTCTTTCTGGGAAAACTATATTTCCGCCGGGATTTACCCAACTCTTGCTATCCCAATATACTTTAAGTTTAATGTCTTCAGTTTTTTCTACTTCTTTTATTGTTTTGTTATTCCTTTTATAGTTGCCGCCCCCCGGCCTACGATGAGGATTGATTGATCTATTGTCTGGAATATTATTAAATGAATTGTCAATTACTTCAACTTTTTCTATGTATACTAATTGACATGTGACACCAAATATATTAAATGTGGAGTCAACTACATCGTAGTATTTATCGAATACTGACTGAGGTATTGTAATTGGCATATTAGTTAGCCGTATCTCCAGAGTAATATCTTACTTCATCCATTCTATCTTCCAATCTAGTGAACAAAGTACCAGAAGGAACAAAAGAATTTAAGTCTGGATCTCTTTTAGAAGTAGAACCAGTCTTGGTTTGGTATACTACCATAGAACCATTTTTTATAGTGTTGGAACCAATTACTGGTTGTAATACATCTGACATTTTTCTCTCCGATTGTTACGATAATTGAATTTTGACCCAACTTGTACCATTAGCTATCATCAAATAGTTGTCACCAGTGCTAAATGCTAATACCCCTGCCTGATCCGCCGATATGTTGTTATCCGTATATAAATTAAATGTAGGAATTGCTAAGTTTCCGCTGCTATTTATTATTTGATTTACACCCTGTATGTCGTCAAACCTGAGAGGTCTAAATACTGGGTAGTCACTAACACAACCACAATCTCCAGATGGCCCAGCGAAAACTTGACTAGGAGGTTGTTTTTTAAATAGTAACCTTTGGTCAACAAGGCCACTTAAACTAAATACATCGTCTGTCCCCGTCGTATCGTCTAACTCACTCCTAAGAAATGGCTCTAGCTGCCTTCCTCCAGAGTAAGAAACACTAACTCCAGAAAACATAACTCCTGAATCACCCACAATAACTCCAGAAGAGCGAATTGCAGATTTTTCTATTTGACCACGAACATCCAAAGGATATTCAGGATTTCCAAGTATTCCTAGATATTTATTTTGATTGTTCCAAACTATGTTCTCGTCATACGACAGGATCTGTTCAGAACCCCAAAAAGCAACACCACTTGCGTCTGGCTGTTTAAAGTCAGCTTGACCGCTAGCTGTAAAAACAGAAAACTTACCGGGATAAGTTACATAAACTTCTTTAAGACCTGTGTTAAAATTAACTAAGTTGTCAGAATTTGAGCTTTCCGCAGGAAATCTGGCTTCTATGTAATGATTAACCGTATCAAATGCGTAAATGCCAGAACCGACCTCGTAATCTGTACCATCAGAAATTGCATAGAAAAAAGAATCCCCAGAAACATAAGCTTCAGAAAATCTACTAGAACCTGCAAAAGCCCCGTCTAGATCTAGTCTGCCTGTTCCAATGGAATAGCTTTTTTCTTTTATTCTGTCAGCTAATTTTATGTTTGACATAACTACCTATTAAGATACAGTTGGTGCTGGGCCGATCATTTCAGATCCGGGATTCATAGCATAAATAACAAGATCATTTTGCGCTGCATCAACTAGGTCTCCATCATCTTGCTCAACCCTAAAGTGGATACTTCTAAGGGCAGTTCCATCGTCACCCTCTCTAAGTAAGAGACCAACAGCATTAGGCTGCATTGATGAATAGGTTGTATCATCACCTAGACCGTTACTATTTGCAACAGCAACATAATTATTATTATCAAAAGTACCGCTTGTAAACGTAATTTTGTAGGTTCCTTGGGTGATTCTTTGAATACCTGAAACATTATAATACCCGTTAACGCTTGGTGGAGCGCCACCAGAGAAAGAAATCCAAGCTTTTGCCACACCGTGAAAGCTGTCGGCAGCACTACTGTCTTTGTTAAACTTCAGGTTGCCAGAGGTTCCGACTAGAACATCATCCCCCACTGTAGGGCTATTATAAACAAAAGCGATACCATTATCGTCGCTGGAGCCATTAACCTCTCCAGATGAGTTTATCCATTTAGATTGTAGAGCAAGATTTCCAGTCATCGCCCTAGTACCGTTAATGTTTAGGTACTGAGTGTGTGGGTCTCCAGCAGTTAGTCCAGCTAAATCATTATGCTGTATATTTCCCGGACCAAGCCAAGGATCGGTTTGAATGCTAGTACTGTCTACAGGGCTGTTTGGGAACTTTAAACCAGACTCTGGTATGAACAAACCTCCGTTCGTTGATATTTTTTTTGCTCTAACATCATTGAAGAATGGAAATTCAACGTCTGTATCACCGCTAGCAACAATTCTATTAATAGAAAATGCAGTGTCCTCCATGTTATGGCGAACGTCTTCAGCGGAAATAAGTCCAGCATTATTATCTGCTAGGTCTGTGCTAATACTGGTAATCAAATCACCAGAGCTTTTCATCGTAGGCATTTATTCTCTCCTAATAGTTAAAATATCCACCTGATCTGTGGTCCGTATTGTTTCTAGTTATACCATCTGCACCCGGAGCATATGGTCCAAGTATCGCGTGACCAGCGACACTACTACCGGCTCTATATTCTAAAAGTAAATTTTCGTATTTTTCACATAAATCTTTATATAAAATAGTAAGAGTTTGGGTTACGCCCCTGAGATCAATCGCAGAAGGACCATCTTTGATAGAAATTGCGTTTCCTGACTCACTTCTTATTTCACTACCTATAATTATACACGCAGCGCGCAAACAAGACAGAGTTACAAAAGGGTTGTCTTTAGTTGCTGCATCCGTGGGATCTGGAGACAATAGACAAGATTCTACATTAATATCATACGTATTATTAAAATCTACATTCATAATCATCAACTGAGAAGCAACCAAAATAGAGGTTTCTATCCTTTGGTCACTATATTTGTAGGACGAAGAGTCTAGATCATTTACTAGATGTCTTACAATTGTGGACATTTGACCTTGCCAACTCATAACTACCTCTATAAATTACAGTGTACTTTAAATGTGTGAATATCTGTATAGAAAGTCCCACTACCCCCGCCAAGAAAAACTCTCCCTTGAAGTTTGTAGTTTCCAGCTTCGTCCAAATCTCCCGCAACCGCATCATAATACATCACGCCCGAAACCGAACTTCCATCGTCTAGTCTCAGAGCAGATCTATTTATAATAGTATCGCTGGGTTTTCTAAAGTCTACCTGTAGTGCAGCAGCACCGGAAATGTTGACAACATCTGAGCCATCTTTTACCGTTAGTAAAAATCTAGTTCCTATGTCATCTTTATGTATTTCGCTAGCCATTTACTTTTCCAACTTACTTATTTGTATCCGTGATAAATGATTCTTCTACATTAATATACACGATATCTTCGTGTTTTTGCTTAACGTGAAGATTTTTTAACAACTCCTGATCTATTGATATATTATACTCTACAACCTCTCCATTGAACGTCTTGGTCATTTCTTCAGACGTGCAGGCCGGAAATTCGCTATAACAAGTTCCAATAAACATTATACCGCCGGATCGTTAATAGTGACACTTGTATCTACAGAGCTAGCAGCTTGCTGCTTCGCTAATCTGATTTCGTAAGCTTTTACATTTTCTGCTAAATACTCTCTTACCATCCTGTTCGCAAACTGAGCAACAGTTTCTGGATTATCTACCTCTTCATCATTAATGATGACTTTTTCTGGTCTATTGTAGTTAGAAGCAACAGCCGTTAAGACTCTAACTACATCTGCATCTGCAATTTCTATTTTAAATTCTGCCATGATTTTCTCCTTTGATAAAATTAACTATCTTTATTTTTATAAATCTATGACTTGTTCTCCAAGTCTTATTTTTGATAGCTGCTGTGATCCTAAGTAAGCTTTAGTTATTGTGGTGCTTCCAAAACGAACGTTATTAGAAGTAGCAGGCGCTGAATTGATAGCCATCGTAAACGGCAGCATATAGTCAGTGGAAAGAAGACCAGCGCCATCGTTGTGCCAGCCAACACCCTCCCGAACATTTCTTTCTCCACCCGCCTCTCGGTAGACGTTAATTTGCGCATCATTAGAAATGCTTGTTTCTGCGTTTCTAATCAGCGTGGGATAAGTTCCAGAATCTGCCATAAATGGAAACTGAAGCGATGCCATTGGTGTTGCGTTACTGTACATAATACCCCTTAAAACCAAGGGGTTGTCAGAGCCAGCAGTAACAGCGGGATAAACTCCACTATCCATTCCATAGTCAGATCGTAAAAGATGACTAGAAGCGAAATCTATTGGATCAGAAGAGTCAAAATTAGATATTCGACATAAAGCGCCTGCTGCTGATTCTGGAAAGAGTGTGTAAGTAGACGGTTCTGAAGCTGTAGCAATTTTATACGCTATTAAATAATCACTATAGCTACTTCTAAGCGCTCCAGACGATACTGGTGTAAATGACTCATCAGTAAGCTTGGGATTATCACCATCATTACCAGCATTTGGGTTTACAGCAAAAAATACAAGTAAATCACCCTCAGTAGTTCCGGCGGGCTTGTCAATTTCTTCTGATGCATTAGTACTACTTACAAAATCAAATTCACTCACTGAATGTAAAATAGGACCAGATGCGACCCTGTTAGATTGGCCCGAACCATAAACAACAAAAGAAACATTTAATGATAGGTCGCTGCTTCCGCTCCATCCTCTTCCAATAGCAGTTGTTCCACTGCCATATGAAACTGTGTCATAACCAAAAAGGTGTGCCGTATCCGAAGTTGTGGTGGTATTATTGTTCACCAACTCGGTTATGCTTGTGTCTGGGTAGTATGTGCCATTATCTTCAACAGACGAAAGACGAAAAACAAGAGAATCCCCATCTATTTCAATAGGTGGAGACCGGTGAATAGTGTCAGTTGATTCTTCGTAAATTCTTAAAGCACCTATAGGACAAAGCGTGTCTACATTGCTTACTCTTGTTAAACTTAATCCATATTTAGGGGTGTCAACAGGAGAAAAATTAAAATCATAAGAAGATGGCTCTGACCCTGTTGCAATTTTATATGCAAGATAAGTCTGTCTACTAGTAGTGGAATCGCCAGAACTAGGAGAAGTAAGAAAAAAGTTAAACCCGTTTGCGTTAAAAAAGTCTCTAGCGGTGTCATTGTTTCCAACAGCAGTTGCCAAAAGCAAATCACCCTCTGCTGTATCAGCAGGTTTATTAATTGATACGGGGCTACTGGTTCCAACCGTGGCATCTATCTCTTTGGTTACTGTAGCGTGAACAACTGGAACAACAGTACCACTTGACTGAGAAGGAACTCCGCTTCCAGCACCTGAGTTAATACCTAAAGCAAAAGCCATATGAGAGTCAGTAGCACCATACCCAACTGTTGCCCAGTAAGAATCTCTAGAGTTACCTGATCCTCCAGCTTCTTGATAAACGCCAACTGTGTAGTCATTACCGTCAGATGAATTTTCCTCAAATAAAACACCCGCATTATGTGCGCCATTTACAACCCCAGAGGGTGTAAACGACGACAACCCGCCTCCAAGTACATCGTTTTCACTAAAAAATATACCTTTGATAAAAAGAGAGTCTGAATCCAAGCCCGAAGCAATAGGAAAATATCCGCTTTGCGGCGGGGTAGAAAGACTAGCAGATCCTTCACGAACCCCAGAAGTAAGACCATAAGTACCAAATATATTGGTAGGATCATAGTCCGTTATGCGAATAATGCCACCTTTGCCGTCAGATTGATTGAGTCTATAATAATCAGGTTCTGTTGCTGTGGCAATTTTATAGGCTATAAAGTATTGTGAACTATATAAAGTACCTGATTGCAATGTAGTAAAGTTTTCATTACCAAAAGGTGAGTCAAACTCAAGGCTTGAACTACCTCCTTCGGCAATAAAAGCCATAAGCAAGTCTCCGGGTTGTGTCCCGGATGGTTTTTCTATAAAAGCATCGGAAGGGTTGGTGTAGTTTCCCTGAGTTTCTACAGACCTTACTTTTGGTACAGAAAGAGTTCTACCAGATTGATTGTTTGCTCCATATATAACAATCGTCCAAGTAGAGCTATTGTCACTGTTGGTTGTTGTCCAACCCTTTTCTGGAATGTCGGCAGTGCCTGCATAAGCAGAGGTATCATAACCTACTAAAAGGGTGTTATCACTGCCTGAAGAGTTATCATCATTGTAAACCTCTGTTAATCCAGAATCTGCGGTTGCTTGTGAACTTATATTATCAGACACAGACGCAATTCTGAAAACAACGCAATCTCCATCAGCAGCAGGGATTCCTACTCCTTTATGACTATTTGTCGAGGAGGAGATGAAAGGTTTGAAACCAATAGGACCAATAGGACAAACAGTATCAACGCTTGAAACCCTAGTTAAACTAGCGCCAAGCATATCGCTGCCAGAAGTCCATGAAAGACTATACGAACTAGGTTCTGAATCTGTAGCAATTTTGTAAAGAATATGAGTATAATGACCACCAGTAGTATTGTTGGCGTTGCGTTCATATATGTAATTAAATCCATCTATAGGATTAAGAACTCGCGTAGTTAAATGGGTCTGCACAACCAATAGCAACAAATCGCCCTCTGCTGTAGAAGCTGGTTTGTTGATAGTTGTTCCGACAGTGTTAGCCATAGCAACAGTTGTTGTAGCGCCAACGGTTGGGGCGTTTGCAACGCTTTCGGTGTATGTCACGATGATTCTTGTTTCAGTGACCGTATTGCACCCCATCGCGTCTTCATCTTCTAGCGTAAAGGTGTAATTTCCGTTAAAAGTTGACGCAAAGCCACTAGTTATGTCATGTGTATCAGTTCTTGCGTTTGCGCCGCTTTTGGTATAAGAGGAAAACATGTTGACAACGCCACCGTCTGGATCGGTAACAGTACAAGAACTGCTAGACGCATCTCCACCGCAAAATGGATCAGCGCCATTTGGGTTCCAGTCTATCTCAAACCTCACATTGGTAACATTGCCAGCAGTGATACCGTTGATATTTACAACGCTATTTATACTATCATCTGGACCGTAATCTGTAGCGTTTGTGAAGGTTGTTGTTGCCATCTACCTAAATCCTAGACTAAGAAATATAATGTATTTGCGTCTTTGCTTCCTAAAGCAGTATAAGTAGCTTCACTCATTACCATAATGTTATTAACACCGCTGGCATTTGTGATAGGACTGCTTATAGGTATTCCAGATCCATTAAATTTTGGATAATATCCATCATTATAAAGTTTATCTTTTTTATCTGTTGGAACGCCGCTTTGTAAAGTTATAGGTTGATGAGCAATAATACCACTTGCATACTCACCTAATTTAACTTGACCATCAGAATTAACTTCTATGGACGGTAGACCTGTAATATC
>CEOU01062753.1_pt1 | contig 15516 bp, 25 predicted proteins | sample 530731 | NCBI WGS metagenome assembly CEOU01 (sample SAMEA2620894, study PRJEB7988) | marine metagenome | isolation source: saline water (ENVO:00002010), including
AATAAAGATCCCTCAGGCTTAACTTCAACCTCTCCTTCATATTCTTGGATATCTTCTTCTCTAAACATCTGGTCTTCATCGCCGATGATTTGGCACATATACTCACGATAGAACATAGATACACGACCAATTGCTTCCAAGTCAGCTTTTTCTTCTAATAACTTCTTTTTACTCCACATTTCAGGCCACAACACTTCTTTACCATCATCGCTCATTGCTTGATAGCGTCTTGTTTCCCAACCTTTCATCTGTGGCAAGGTCTCTACTAAGCAGCGCTGATGCTGTGGAGTGCCAATTACGACCAATCTACCATAGCGAGCGTCCATAGATGGCAATAATTGGGTCATTAACCACTTTAAGTTCATTTCCATTGCTTCATTGGTCTTAGTGTTGTTGATATCCTCAGGATCGTCCACTAGGATCAATGTAGGACGCTGATCACCGTGCTTTAGACCAATAACCTGCTGACCAGTACCTCTGGTGGTAATTAACGTATTATCTTTTAAGATAACCTCTGTTTTGGACCATTGTTTAGCAGAATGGCTGCCCCAGTAACCAAACAAGGCTTTAAACCGTTGTGAATACTCTAAAACGTTCTTTATTGTGTCTAAAAGACGAATTGAGTGTCCTAGGGTCTTAGATGATAGTACGATTAACTTGGGCCCCTCATCAAATAGGAGGTGATGAAGAGGAAACACACATGCGCCGATGGAGGATTTGGCATGATGACGAGGGGCCACAATACAAACTTTACGTTTTGACCTATCTTCAAAAATTTTATACAGATCTCTGTGAAAACCAGCAACAGGTGCTGTAAACATATTAGGCATACAGACTTTCCCAAAAAGCTCCATATTGGTTTTCATGGAGTCCATAAGCTTCTTTGTGTCTAAATCTTTAGACTTAGGAGCTTGCGATTTCTTTTGCTGGTTCTTCTTGATCATTGGTTGCTTCTGACAATAAATTGCCTATATCTTCAATTTCACTGCCTAACAGTTGATTCATTTCAACTTCAGGCTTTTTCTGGTCTTTTGCCTTCATACCAAGAATATCTATTAACTGTTCTGCTACTCTGGTAATATTTCCTGGATCATTCTTTGATTCTGCTATCTCTGCAGCTTTTTTTAATAAATCGAACACAGTACCAGGCGTGATATTGTGTAATTTTAAATGTTTGTCTATTTCTTTATCCACAAGCTCTTTTATGTGTTGGCGTTTAATGACATATTTAGCTCTGGCTTCGGGATTCTTATCCCCTGGGTCGTACATTCTTCCAAGTATATTCCACTGTACATCTCCTCCGAGGTACATTTTAACGTAGGTTTCAACGAATCGCTTAGTTCTGGTCTTAGTTTGATCTTGCTCCCACTTAGTTCTGTGAGAGACAGATGTATAATCGCCAGACTTTTTGTGTTTCTCATAGAGTAACCTAGCGTTATTATTAACGAATACTTGCCCAAACGGGAAAACAAGGTTCGTACTGCCTTTATAAACCCTTTTCTTGAGACATTGCGAGACATACCCGTCATCTGATAGACCCCAGTCTCCAGGAACGCAATCTTTCCAAGGTTTAACGAGAATCCGCCTACCCTTTGCTTCTTCTTCTGTGTAGATGAGGTATTCTTTTTCATAGTATTCTCGTTTCGCACCCTTAGTCAATGCTTGCTTAAGGTGCCTTCTTACAAGCTTTTCCACTTGTTATGTAATTTCAATGACTTCGTAATCGTCTGGAATCTCTACGCCCCTTGAAAGGATATAATCTAAGTCATCTACAAAGTCTTGATCCTTATAAGGAGAGCCTTTAACTACCTTAGTCTTAGCTTCTACCCTAGTAGAAGCTCTTAGCTTATTACTATTAAGCTTATTATATATATTATTATATATATACTTAATAGGCACAGGTCTTGTTTTAAGTTCAAGTGATGGTTTAGGTGTAGGAATCTTCATTTTATATGGATCTTACGTTATTTGACTCACTAAAGTTCCATAAGTTAAAGTGAAATATCAAGTGTTTTCTAAAAAAATTTCAAAAAATTATCTAGCAGTGTGTTTGGTTGATAAACACATCACCCACCCCCCTGTCCTTTTGGGGTGCACATCGCATTCCCGTTGAAAAAAACGAATGAAAGGAGATTCATAACTATGGATCCATTTACAATGCTTGCTGAGTTAATTAATGCATTTAAACAACTCGGTGTTAAATTTCAGCCAGCTAACATATCCGATAAGGGTAAGGCTGTTGGCATAGTCTATACTGATGGACAACTTGATGACCTCACTGCATTAGCTGTTGCTCATAAGGATACTATGCTTGAGCACAAGGGTGAGTTCTGGAACATCAGACATCAGAAGGCTGGTGAGACTTATATTGATGCCAATGGTGTTCAGAAACCTAGGCAACGTGACAGGTTTACGTTACTTACTCAGGTAACATATGATGACTTCGATTCAGCCTTATCTGCCTAGTCCCTTCCCTTTAGTAGTAAGTGCAATGCTTACTACACATTACGTCAAATAGAACCAGTATATTATAAATGAACACAGGCTAAGTAGTGCTATTGCTAGTCATAGACGTAATTATAGCTACGTTTGCTGTAATATGATTAGCGATACTTACCTCTTCCTCCTTTAGTGTGGCTGCTTAGCCCAGTGTTCTTAACTATGGAGAGATTAATGAGAAGTTCTAAGTTAGTTAAAATAGCCCGTAGAAGAAAGAATGCTGAACTTTCTGCTAAGGGTAGAACTAAAGCTCAAATTAAACGAAAAGAAGCAAAGAAAGCTCGTAAAGCACAGGTACCAAAATGAAGACTAGAGAAGAAGTAGAAACATTAATGTTATCTCTTAAGTCTAACCTTGCAACCTGTTTATTAACTGGACTTATAAAAGAAGGTGATGATCACGAAGAGTATTTTCTTATCCAAATAGGCATACTTGCCTGGATATTGGAAGATCATAAGATCTCAGCTGTATTTCCAGATCATTACTCTAAAGGCGGAGCACATTCAACAGGAAGTAGCAATATTCAACGAATTATAAAGCAAATTGAAGATAAAATGATGTTTAAGAAGATAGAAGACGGTAAGATTGAAGAAAGAGAAGAAGCTTTACATAATGATAAGGAACCTGTACCATGACCTATGATCCAGATAATATGAACAGTGATGATGCTTCATTAGATGCTCGTCCTGATTGGGATGAAGTAAATGAAGGTACATTGTTGTTCAATAACCAGATAATCGAAATAAAAGGTAATTACTATCACGAAGACTGTGTTGAATGTAGACATTCTATGGAAAATGATGTAGATTCTGCTTGTAAACCTTTTATATTAAGTTCACTTGGATTATCTTAATGAATAGCGCAGAGGGCAAATGGTAAGCCACTTGGCTCATAACCAAGAGATAGCTGGTTCGATTCCAGCCTGCGCAACTATAGGGCTAGACACAACTAGTTAATTGATAGTTATAGGTTTATAAACACATAATAACCGTTTAGCCCTAGTAAATTGGATCGTGAATTAACACCTACGCCGCCTCCATCTCTTGTGCATTTGGGGGCGGTACCAATAAAGCTTAAGGTCTGCATTCAACCTAGAAGTTAATATAGTTTACTGCACTTATACTTTGCAGTCGTCCTTTCTAACTATATTTTGTCATGCTTTCTAAATAGAATGTATACTCACAACGAGTCGGTCTTCTAGCAGGTTTCCGACTTAAATAAAAGAACCTGCAAAGAATTATTTGAAACACATACGAGAAGGGAGTACCGCTTATGATTGATGCAAATGACTTGGATGATAAGTTGTCCAAAGCAAATAAAAATCAAACCAACAAGCTAAGTAAGATCATGAAAGATGCCTTAGAAGAAGTATTTAGTGTAGGAGATGAAGACCATCTTCAAGTACTATTTACATCTTGCGTAGCTTTAAAATCACTGATTGTTGAACACATTGACCCAAACAAACTTGTGAGCGAGTTAGATACAGATACTTTTTCTGTTAGAAGAGCACTAGCTTGTATTGAGGCAATGAGGAAGATACAAAAACTTGAAGACAAGCTTCAAATGAACGATGTTCTGAGAAAGTCAGCAGAAGTGCTGGGTGTGGAAGATGAGCAAGTTGACAATATTGTTAATAAAGCTCATAAAGATAAAGATCAGGATCGTGAAGTTGAAGAGTTAACAGATAAGCTTGCGAAAGGAGCTTTAGATGTCTTTAAGTCAACAGAATCAGGAAAAGCTTAAGAAGTTTAAATCATTACAATTCCCATCCACTACAATGTTCCTTGTTAAAGTACTAAAAGGCATAGTAAATGACGACTTTAATCGTTATGACGCTATGTTAAAGCAAGTTACATGTGAAATGTACGAAAAGAATGGTATGAGAATGATGACTAGACTTCAAGCAGAGCTTCAAATGAAACGTGATAAATCACTAGCATTGTTGAATAAAATAGAAACACTGTTGTGAGAAGTTTAATTACGTTAACAGTTACATTCCTGCGTGTTAGGTCAAAAGCCAAGCATGCAGGATTGAGCTGGAAAGAAACAATTAATTTAATAGTTGATAGTTCAATCGCTCACTTAGATTGGATGGATCAACATCAAGACATAAAAAATCCACAAAATGGAGGCAAGAATAAATGTTAGGTAAATTAGAAATAGAACAAGTATCACACCAATGGAAAAATGACAGTATATTTTCAGCTTTAGAGCAATTTAAAGGCAATATTATGCAAACATTCTTAAAAGTTGGAGAATTACCATTCATAATAGCAGCATTTGATGCTAGAGAAAAAGAAACTCGTTTATTTTACGTTTCATCTCTTTTAAATGACATATGTACGCAACTAGACAAAGATCCTAATTCAAGACATATGAATGATCAGCGTAAAGTTAATATGGCTAAAGATCTAGCTAAGAATATTATGCAAGACATTATAAGTAATTTAAAAGTCGATGCATTGGTTGTTATAGCTGATGCCTGCAGTTCAGAAAAAGATCCAAATGAAATAAGCGTTGAACAGACTAAAGCTGCAGACAAAGTATTTACAACATGGCTTCAAAGCACATTAAGCAATATCAAAAATAATCATTTCGCATCAACTGTTAGAGGTAAATGGGATGTTTTATTTGATAAATACAAAGTAGATAGAGTTAGAAGTCAAATAAATAATGCTTTAAATGAACCAGAATCATTAGCATCTGATCCTGATGCTCAAGAATGTGTAGTAGTTACTTCGCATTATGCAGACATTTTAAATGTTGAAAACAAATATCGAGTTGAAGTGGTCCCATATACTCGTAAAGAAGAAGGTATATTGATAGATGAAAAGAACATATCAACGATGGAGGAAAAGAATATACCGAAAGAAGACAGTGGCAGATTCACATTCCAAATCTGAAGTACTGCATAACTGTGCTAATTGGGACTCAGGAAATTGCCTTGGCGCTGTGTTCAAAATAGAATATAGCGTCATAGGCATTAGCAAAGTAAATCAAACAATAGTTAAATCTATGTGTAATAAACCTTGTAAATTAATCAATAATAAATCATGTGAATACTGGGACAATTATGTTGTACCTAGTATCGGAGAGGAAAACAGATAAATGGATATATCAGAAATCTTAAGTAAGTATAAAGAAAACGAAGTAAAAGAAGAAAGTTCACCTTTAGTACCTGCAGAAGAGGAAAACACTAGCGATGTTGTAAATGAACCTGAAATAGTTGCAGAAGAATCAGATAAAGTAATGAACACCCCAAATAAAAATGACAATACATGGGTAGAAGGTGTAACTGGTAAAGTATTTGACTATGTTAAAGAAAACTTTAGTGTACCTAATGAATGGTTTAAGTTTAAAGATCAGAACATTTTCTTTAATATGGTCCGTAACATTATTAAAAATCAACACATATTAGTCACAGGTCCAACAGGTTGTGGTAAATCACACCTTGGAAAGATATTGGCTGAAGTAACTGGAATGAATTTCTATTCCATTAACTTAGGTGACACATCTAATCCAGCTAGTAAACTTCTTGGTCATATTAGTTATGATCCAGATTCTGGGACCAAGTTTGTTAGGTCTAAGTTTGTTGAAATGATTCAATCAGAAGAACCTACACTAATAATGCTTGATGAAATAACCAGAGATAGGTCTCAAGAGTTACAAAATATCTTGATTCCAGTCTTAGATGAGCAAAGAGTATTGATCTTAGACGAAGAAAAGCCTCCTGTTGAGATCAAGATCAGTGATAAAGTACGCTTTTATGCTACTGCTAATGTTGGTAGGCAATACATTGGTGCTAGTAACACTATAGATAGAGCCTGGTTAGATAGATTTACTGGTGGTTTCTACCCATTAGCATATCTAGATGAAGAATCTGAAGCTGCTCTTTTATGTGAAAGAACAGAAATAGATAAAGATACAGCAGCAAAGATCACTTTATTTGCTTCAAAAGTTAGGGCTTTAGCTAATTCTGATGAGTTAACAACAAGCGTATCAACAAGAATGACACTGTCTACAGCTGATGCTGTTAGTGATGGTGTAGATCTTTTAGATGCTTTGATGAACATTACATTACCTTATTATAATGATCCGACAGAAAAAGATAAGGTTATGAATATTATTGAGGCTATGTAATAATGCAAACTGATATTTTCGGAAGAAAATCTGATGAAATAAGTGGTAGTGGTCATAAGTCATGGTGGTCTCGCCGTGGCTTATCCACTTTAAAGGGTTATCGTGGGTTTTGGTCCCATTTAAGCTCCACTGGATCTCGGATGAAGAAAAGCTTAAAGTTGCATTTACATAAAAAGAACGCACATAATAGAATGCAGATTGTTAGCTCTAAGGATCTAGCACAATTGCATTTTAAAAGCAGTCTTGATCAACCATCTAGAAAGATATTGCAGAAAAACCATATGGATAGAGCATTACATTCTATGTTTAGTGGTAAAATGCATGTCTTGTCTAATCATGTCTGGGCAAATAAAGCAAAGACACAAGATGTTGATCTAGGTTCTTCTTTGCATCAGAAATTACATCAAATGCATAGCAATAGATTAGTTCTAGTACCACTTAAATACGAAGCTCTAATTTCAAGAATACTTGAAGATAGCACTTTTAGAACTAGAATGATGTATCACATAGATAATACACTTAAAGACGAAAATGAAACCAAACGTGTATTAGAATATGGTTGCGATGCTGGCGGTAACTTAGTTATTCCATTGTCATTGTTTAATTTCTTTAAAAAGCAAATGATAACATCTAATGCATATAGACTAAACGGTGTAAATGATAAGATATTCATTGAATGGTTAGAAAAACACTGGGATGCTCATTGTAATGGTAATAACAAAGATGGATCCTGGATACCTGATATGTTTGCTAAAAATGGAGCAGAAGGTGACGATAGACTTCATCCATTTAGACAATTAGCTCAATTGTTTCAAGATGATATTCTTCATTACTTAGAAGATGTATACATTGAAGAACAATTAACAAAAGCAGCTCCTGGCTATGTTAAATACTTAATTAAACACAAAAAGCATTTAACAGCTGATGAAGCAGTAATAAGGCAAAGAGTAATGCATGTAAAAAGCATTATTTCAGATATTACTTATCAATATGCTAAGGCCATAAATGATATGTTAGAAGCAAAGAGTATGCGTATTGACTCAATAAGTGAAGCAAACTCTATATTTATGCCAATAAGGGAAATGTATACATTAACTATGTGTGTTAACATGTTAAGATATATAATATATATCCCAGATGGTGTTAATGAAGCATTAGATGTGGCAGCATCTGAAGCTCAAAACGATATTAAAAATCGTATGAGAAGATACTATAGCCATGTCGGTGACGAATTTGCTTTTGCATATGATTCATCTCAACTCTGCAAAGAAGCAATTAAAGATATAAATCTATTTAATGTTTCTTCAGCTCAAGAGATTCTTCAAGATTGCTCTAAAATAATCACTGATCATCCTTCTAATTTATTAGAAAATGATCAAGCAGTAATAGATATATCTGAAAAGATATATGATTATTTTAATAATAGATTGATTGCTTTATTTAAAGATACTGAAAAAGTTAAGTTTGCAAATGGAAACTTACATACAGGTCATACATTAAGTGTTGCAATGAAAGATACAGCTATTGAAAATGAATCATTAAGCATAACTGATTGGGATGAACAAATAGGAATAACAAAGCAAATGGAAAAAGCTTTGATGTCGCACAGTGACAATAATACAGAGATGTATGAAACAAAGTCTCCTGGCATTATGGAATCTACACATTATGGTCATAATCGTGATGTTATTGTTGATCACTATAAAACTGGTGACAAAGATGAATACAGTGTGCTACTTCAACGGCTTAAACCATCAATTAATGCATTGAAAAATCGTATCAATCTTTATGGATTAGATAAGCATATTTCAATAAGAAATCTTAATCGTGGCGAATTGGATAGAAAATCATTATTTAAAATACCTACAAAACGAGTTAATCTGTTTAAGAAAGATTACGTTCAAGTAGAACCTAATTACAATATAGGTATTTTAATGGATCAATCTGGTTCAATGTGCAGCGATATAGAGCTTGTTAGAGATACAGCTATTACTATCTATGAAGCTATGAAAGACAATGAAATGTGTAATGTATTTTTATATGGTCACACTGCAGATATGCGTGGAGAAAAACATGCCACCCATATCTTTGAATATGAAAATGGCGTTACTCTTACTAATGTTAGGTCTCACTGTAATAATCGTGATGGCGTAGCTATATTTGAATCAGCTAGAATGCTAGAACAGCGTATTAATAGTAGTTTAAATATGAAAAAAGCTATGATTGTTCTATGTGATGGACAACCTGCTGCTCACGGTTACGCAGATGGAAGAAATCAAACCAGACGAGACATTATGCGTGTTCAAAGCGAAGGTATGCCAGTCATGGCTATAGGTATGGGACATTATATTCGAGAAGAGCATCTTAAAGAGATGTACGACTCATACATAATGATCGAAGACTTTAGCGAGATTAGCACTACCTTACCAAAAACAATCAAAAACATGCTTCAAATCTAGAATAATGTGGCAGAAAGACTTTTCTTTCTCTCTCCTTAAACAATTGAAAGAATAATAAGACACTTTCTGCCACTATTCTATTGTTAAATTAATCAATATATTGTATATTTAATCGAGGAATTAAGGAAATACATTATGAAAATAGAAGTAATTAAAAATCAATCGATGGAAGAGATGTCTCAAAATCTTCCAGACGGGATCACCTGGTTTTTCATAGGTCAACCTAAGACCTGGAAAACTAGCGCTGCTTCCAAATGGAGTGACAAAGGGACAGATGGTGTGCTTATCATAGATGCTGATTTAGGTGCAGACTTTGTACCTAATGCTAATAGTGTTACAGTCACATGTCTAAATCCTCCTACTAGAAATAAAATGTCAGATAATAAAAAGATTGTTAAAAATGGCAAAGAAGTCATGGAACTTATACCGCCAACTGAACGTGGTTATGTATACAGATCAGGGCCTAGTAAAGGAGAACCAATGCCAGTTTATTCATTAGCTGAGGTATATGCTTGGTTAAGGAATGAATGGGAAAAATTGCCTTATGATACTCTTGTAATTGACACTGTAGATGAAATTAATAAATGGATAGAAGAAGTAGTCATTCAGGAATTAAATATAAAAGAAATGGGCGATGGTCAAAACTTTGGCAAAGACTGGAGATTAGCTAGATCTAAAAATCTTGATATTATATTAAGATTACAGCGTCTTATGAAAAGAACAGGATCTGCTCTAATACTCCTTTCACATGCTAAACAAACAGCCATTACAGATGGTAAAGCACAATTAATGCCTGCAGTACCTAGCGGATTAGGGTATGCATTAACTGCTAAAGCAGATGTAATTGGCTATGCACAAGTCAATAAAGAATCAGGTAAAAGTCATATCAGTTTTCAAGGATATGATGAAAGAACTATTGGATCTAGATTAAGACCATTAGCTCAAAAAGAAATGTTATTTGATTATGAAACAGTTAAACAAGAAATATTAAGCTATAAGGAGAAAGACTAAATGCCTTTAACTTTTGGAAAACAAGGAAATTTCCCAGCGCCAGAAGGTGCTATGGGAGATGGAATATTCATTGATGAAGTAAAAATAGTAGAAGTAATTGATAGATCTGGTTCTAAAAAAGCAACTGGTCAAGCATGGACCAACGATTGCCAGATTGAAGTAAAATGTGTTATGCTAAAAAATGATTGGGATAAGACTCTTAACATAGGTGGTAACTTTAAAGTAGAAAAAGTTCCTGCTACAAATGAATTAGGTCTACCAATAGAAGATGAAGATGGTAATCCTGTTTATGAAGATGATTTTAACTGGGGAAGTGCCTTTAAAGTAAAGAATTTCTTTGAAGCATGTAACTTGTTAAGCAGTGATTTTCTTAAAACAGAAGCTGAAATTCAAGAAACATTAAATCAATTTACTCAAGGCAATATAAGTCCTGTCTTACTTGAGGGAGCTAAAAATAAAATTGTAAAAGTTTTGTCTTATAAGAAAACAGATGGCAAAACTAAAACTTGGAATCAAGTAGCTCATCCAAAAAGAGATAACCAAAAGTGGAAAGACTATTTTCTATCCCAAGTTGATAAAGAATATGTAAAAGATTATTCACCAGATGCACAATCCTCTGGTCCTAAAAAGAACGGTGCAAGTGCATTAAACCTTGATTTTGCTGACAGCTCTGATAACGAATTAACTGAATTTTGATTAAATTAAAACATTCTGTTGGAAATTGGCTACAGCATAGACATAATACTAATCCATATATTAAATCAAGTGAGTTTGAAGAAGCTCGTGATTATATTAGAGCAAATTATGGAAAATTGCATTTAGTTAGTACTATAGAAAGAACTTTTAGAATGCTGAAAGCTAGTCCCGCTCTAGAAGTTGCTAATGCTAAAATTCCAGGAGAAAGGCAAAACAGATGGCTAATAAAGAAAGTAGATTTGTCGAAATTGCCATAGATCATCCAGGCCATAGGGGTGTTATCATCCCTGTGGCTGAGATATCTGAAACAATAAAACGACACTCAGGCCCTATATTCAGAACACTGTACTCTTTTGATGAAGAAATAGTACGTCATTTTGAAATAAGAAAAACTATAAAAAACTATCGTGGTAAATATTATTTAGATCAAATTATTTTAGACATTGATAAAGGTCAAAACACTGATGAGCATACTCATGAGAAAACAAAAGATGTTATTGACAGAATGATCAATGAATACGAAATACATCCAGATGCTATTAAACCATGGTTCTCAGGAACAGGCTATCATGTAGCAATACCTGATATTTTTGGTTTTGAGCCTAATAATAAACTACCAGAATTGGTTAAAATGACCATTAAGCATTATTTCCCTGAATCAGATAACATATATGACGGATCCAGGTTAATAAGATTAGGTTATACACCAAATGAAAAAACATCTCTTAAATATTTTAAAACACCATTTTCAATACAAGAAATATTTAAACTATCTCACGAAGAAATACTAGATCTATCAACAAAACCAAGAGAAAACTTTAAATATCCCACTGTAAAGGGTCAAGCTATAAATCAATTGTTAAAAATTATTGAAGCTCCAAGACCAAAGCTTTCAAAGCTAACAATATCAGAAGATACAGACAAAGATTATAGTGGAGTAGTAACTTGTGTTCAGAAAATGATTGATGAAGGTCCTGTTGAAGGATCCAGACATAATAAAATTATGCGCATAACATCTGCGTTTATGCGTAAAGGTGTACCATTGCAGTATATTATATCTGCAAATACACAATTGTTTAGTAATATGAACTCTTATGAAGTAGAAAGACATACTATAGATACTTTTAATAAAGGTTATCGTTTTGGCTGTCATGATTCACTTTTTGACAAATATTGTGATGATAAGTGTATATATTATAAACAAAAAATGCAAGGCGGCGACATTATTACGCCTATTGCTAATTCAGAACAGTTAGAACGTATGTATGTAGACGCTGTAAGAAAAGATCAAACTAAACAATCTATCAATTTAGCTAATATATATAAGCTAGATAAAGACTACTGGATGTATCCAGGTGAAATGATCATAATATACGGCGATACAGGTATGGGTAAAACAGCATGGGTCCAAAACTTATGCACTAGTATCAATTTAAATACGTTGTTCTTGTCTTTAGAAGTAGATCCGAAGCTTATGTATAGACGTTTTGTACAAATATCTACAGGTAAATCAAAAACTGAAGTAGATGAACACTATAAAACAGAAAATAACTCCTGGTCTTCTTCTTTAAAACATATTAGAATAGGTTGGGTCCCACCTGCGCTAGATAAAGTAAAAGAGTTAGTAGCTGAAGTAAACCCTGCTGTTTTAGTGGTAGATACTATTGATTGTTTAAAAGTAAACAGTTATGTCAAAGATCAAACATTGAAAATGGATATGATCATTGATGAATTAAGAACTATCGCAACGCAGCAAGACATCATCTTAATTGGTGTGTCTCATATCACTAAAGGTGACGCAAGAGGCGGATCATTAGATGTGCATTCAGGCAAACATTCTTCATCAATCGCTCAAAAAGCTGATAAAGTAATATCTATCACAGGTTTAAGAGACAGTGTTACCCGCATTATTTCTAGTTTGAAAGCTAGAGATGAAGGTAAATTTGTTATTAATTGCGCATATGAGCCTATTAATTTTAGGTTCAAACAACAATAAGGTGGTAGAATGAGCTTACCCAAAAAACCAGACAATGCACAATTGACAACTTATCAAATTATTGATACGTTTATTGAGCTGCAAGAAATGCTAGACTATCCTGAATTACGACCTGAAGACACAACTGAAGAAGAAATTGAGAAAGGTCTTGCAGAGCTTGCAAATGTCGCATTAAAGAAAACAGAAAATATCCATTGGGTTCTATCTAAGCTTGATGAAAATGAAAAAGCATTAGATGCAATGTTGCAAGTACATCGTAACTATATTAAATCATTAATGAATAAAAAAGATTCTTTGCATAATGGCAGAGAACGTTTAAAATCAATGATTATTAATATGGTAGATTTACTAGGAACACCCAATAAAAGTGGAAATCATCAAATTAAAACAACAACTGATAGCTATACTATTTATGAAGGTGATGGTTCATTGGAAATTACCGATGAAGAATCAGTGCCAGATGAGTTTCTTAAGTTAGTACAATCCATTGATAAGCGAAAGCTGCGTAAACACGTTATAGAAAAAGGTGGTAAAACAGAATACGCAAAAGTTGCAAAGAAAACTAGACTGAGAATATCGTAATGAATATGCTCTTTTCAGTGGAAAGTATTAGTTTAGATTCTACTATAGGATTCAAAATAAACCTTATTAGATTATTTGGCTTTACCCTTATGCATAACAACCATAAGGGTGGCCATTTATCTATTGGTGTTTCTCTAATGAATTGTGAAATAAGTGTTACATTTAGCACTTGGGAATGGAAATTATTCAAAAGGAGGTTCTTAGATGGCTAAAACTGTGAAGTATGTAGCTAATAAATCAGAAGTTAAATTGATTGTCAGAGCACTAGAAATAGTAAAATTGTCATATAAAAAGCTAAATAATCACACAGAAGTGCAAAAGATCAATCAATTACTAGATAAAATCTATAGCGGTAAAAAGAAAAATGGATGAGTATAAACATATAAAGCTTGGTCAAAGCTCTAATGATCGAATAATAAGGCTTTTAAAGAATAGAATAGAACTAGGCAATAAAAAGTTTAAAAAAGATATGCCTATTGATGGAACTTATGGAATGATAGAGTCTTTAGAAGAATGTTTAGATTTATCATTATATCTTGCAGCTAAAATCATTGAGTTAAAGGATTATGAAAATGCCAAACAAAAGTAAACAAAAAGGCAGTAGATTTGAACGTCTAATAGTTTTAATGACTCAAGATGTAGGGGTCCCGTGCAAACGTGCATGGGGCTCCAATGGTGCTGCTTTAGGAATGCACGAAGAAGTTGATGTTGTAATTGATAAAGACTTTAAAATACAAGCTAAATGCAGAAAAGCTATGGGTCAATGGATGATCCCAAATAAGAACGTTAATGCACAGCTAATTAAAGCAGATCGTGAAGATCCCTTAATAGTAATGAAATATGATGAATTTTTAGAATTATATAAACACATACCAAAAAGGGTTAGAAACAAATTATGGACAAAAAAGACTTAAAATTGCTAATATATGTCATTGATAAACAAGTAGGTGTATTAGAAGTAGATCAAGATGTTTTTGATGACAATCATAAATTAGAAATACAAGACTTAAAACGCATAAAAGACAAGTTATTAATGGAATTTGCGCATGCCTAAAGTCTTAACAAATGAAGAGTATTTAAAAAACTATTTAAAAGGATGGGGCCCAACAGCTGGACAAGCTCAATACTTGACCCGTGATCAATGGAGACCCCCTTTGGAGAACTATATGGAATTAACATATTGCGCTATTTTAACAGAATTAACTATGTGTTGGTTTGATTCAGGGAACACAATGACAATAAGTGATTACATAAATCTAATGTATATCGCTGAAGAAGAACATGCGAAAGGAAACGGATGGATTCACAAGTCAGAGAATACTACAGAACTCAGAACAAAGGGAAAAAACTACCAAAATCACCATACTTATGCGAAGACTGCAGAGAAGTATGGGACTTCCACCCCCAAGAAGGAACAAACAAAAAGTGGTACACAAAAATCACAGGATTCCCTAAATACGGATGCAATCGTATCAAATGTCCAGACTGCGTTAAAAATGGACTAAAAAATTAAATTTGCTAAGGAGGAATAACTATAATTAACTGGGTTGGCTGTTATTGTAAGCACGGGGCTTCTCTAACAAACCAGGAAATTAAGCTGTCATTCTTAGCAAAATATTAGCAGCGTTAAAAGTACAGGGAAGCATTACGCTAACAGGGTTTAAGAAACCTACGCTGCATTTTGCCCAAGTGACTTGCTAAAAGTCGCTTAATAGAGGGTCAAGTTTTAATCGTTTTTCTTGGCCCTCAAATCTTTCAGGTAATGTAGGCATTGGAACCAACTAACCAAAGGAGCAATTATGAAGAAAAAATATAGTAGCAATGAAAACGACTGGCAAAATTTAAAAGGTAAAAAACGCTGGCCATATGAAGGCTTAGATGACCCTAAGTATATAAAAGATAGAAATAAAATATTTAAAATGAATGGAAATGGCTGGTGGTATATCCAGGGAACTAGATTAGATAATGAAAAGGAAGTATAATGGAATTATTTTGGGAAAAACTTTTAGTATCTTTAGCTATAGGGTTTATGCTATATCTAGGGCTAAGGAGCAAGGAATAAAAATGGGGCTCGTAAGAGCCCTACTTCCTTAATCTAATCCACAATAACAAAAACATAATAAGCTATTTTTT
>CEOU01006562.1_pt1 | contig 15389 bp, 16 predicted proteins | sample 530731 | NCBI WGS metagenome assembly CEOU01 (sample SAMEA2620894, study PRJEB7988) | marine metagenome | isolation source: saline water (ENVO:00002010), including
GGCAATTTGTAGGGCCGACACTTGATAATTCAATGCATGCATCTTCGATACCGCATAGTCCTTATCGAACGTCACGCCGTCATCAATCGCGTGTTCAATACCTTGAAGGGCGCGGTGGATTCCGCCAAGTTCAATTCGGGCCACGCTTAGTGGTAGCCTTTGTTGGCTTGGGCTTCGACCCTTCGCACCTTTCACCTTAGGTTCGGGTTTGCTAAAAGTGGTGTCCGGTAGTTTGGTAACCTTAGACATCATTTTCACCTTCCATTTTACTTTCTATTCGTTTGCGGTTTTGTCCATTTTTTTGTCGCATCCAAGACCCTTTCGGTGGATTTTTTGTCGGGAAATCCCGCCGAAGTATTGACTTTTATTTCATTCGCCGCCGCAAACACCGGTCCTTGATTTATCTACGGTGTGAAAATTTGACGATTCACCTTAGACCGATTCAACCCATACATAGAATTCCGACCCTTCACGAAGGTTTTCACCCTATACAACATATAGTTATACTATACGCCTTCCGCTTCCCCGACCGTTCGGGGCAAGTAGTCGTCGGTTGTCCTACTACTTATATATATCCCCTTCGTGCATCACGAAATCGCTTCCAAAAATGCACCGACCGACGTATCTTACAACGCCCACAGCCTGCAGGAATTTTTGAGAAAATTTTTTCTTGGGTGCTATATAAGAAAATACTTAAGTAGTCTGCAGCATACGCTGTAATAGTCGGGCAGCATATTACCTTCCCCCCTTCGGCTTATCCCACAGTGCTGCTCGACACACTAAAATAATCCTGGGTAGCGGGAGTTGTTTCGGCTGGGTTGCGCTTGCTTTCCACCCATCCACTCTCCTTTATCTATACTACTTGCGAAGGTTACTGTTTCTCCCTTCAGTGAATCGAATTGGTCTATGGCGTGAGCAAAAGCCATAACAGTATCGTTGTGTTTTCCTACATCGTGAATATCGCCAGCCTTCCAAACATGAGCATCGAACTCATCGAGCAATTGATTTACCACATTACGGGTTTCAATATCCCCATAAGGCCAATGAACCTTTCCCTGTTCAAACCAAACACGAACCCTATTCAACAATCCTTGTTTTAGCCCTTTGTTCCCTACCTTGCTCGGTCTGTATTCTATTAGATAACCCATTCTTTCTAACAGACTTTGATAAAGTCTTTGAAAACCTACATCTTCAGCAGAAAGAGGGCACTTACCGAATTTATTTACCCATTCACCTATTACCTGACACTGTTTATCAGGGTTGAAGTCATTACGTCGCCACATATTGACGAAGTGTATTTGGCCTTGTTCATCCTGCCTAAGAACCACCATAACCGAATAGTCACGACCCAAACCTTGCGCTGGGTCAAAACCAATAACATACTTCCCCCCTTCTTGTGAATCCCAAGCAATTGTTTTTTCCATATCCATATTTTTACGCAGGTGTTCGCGTTTATAGACAGCAGACTCATCATCAACCACCTTACATAAATACTCCTGCACGAAAGCCAATTCACCCATAGCCTCTTTTTGCTCAAGCAAGAAATTTAAGGGTCTGTATTCAGGCCATAAACATTCCAATTTTACCGATGGGTCTGACCTGTGCTCTTCCCAATTAGGCAAAGCAGACCATGTTCCCGATTTCCATGTTTTATTTTCCAACATTTCGGTGTGGTATAGGTCATTTAGGCTCATTGGTGTTCCAACACAATAAATGCTGGTTTGGGGGGATAGCATCGGGGTCACTTTCTTTCTAAACCAATGTCTGATTCCCTCGTGGTTCATATCGCCCATGTCGTCTAATACGTCATCAAGAATAATTGCAGCGGGGTGCTCACCACGAATAGCAGCACCAACACCCGTCGCTCTAACTACAGCACCATTTGTAAGCCTCAATTCTAATTTAGTCCCAAGACGGGGATGCAAGAATTTACGCAATTCTTCATGTCGCTTCAAGTCCTCTTTCATTTCTTCGAGCCTTCTTGCAGCCAAATCCTTAGATGCTGAAAATAACCAAACTGTAAAGGGCTTATCACGCCACTTATCGAATAAAACATGGTGAAGTATCTTCATTCTAAGAGTTGTTGATTTTGAGTGGTCACGAGGCGCAATAATACAAACACGATGCACTTCTGCACCTTTTCTATCACCGAACATTTCCATCCATTCGCCTATGTGGTCTCCCCACGTATAGCCGCACCACTCATAGAAAAAACGAATGTCTCTCTTTGAGCGCTCTAAATTAAATCCGGTTAGCATGGCTTCAACCCTTTGTATGCTCCACAGTGGGGGCATTCTCCTTTTAGCACTTTCTCTCGCAGCATCCTTTTAGCATACCAGCCACACTCTTTACACCTTACGCTGCTTTCAAACATTTAAGCCACCGGAGCGAACAGTGAAGATACTAAACCCTCTTCCTTATCAATGATATATGCTGCAAGACCAGCAGAATTAGTCACATAACCATTTAATGAGTGCCAACGGTCTTCACCTGATAGGCTCGGCATTTGGATAATCATACAACCGCCTCTTTCTTCAGACTTTCTGTGGTGAAGGTGTCCGTGAAACCATAGATGGTATCGGTGTTCCCCCCACTCCTTTCTTTGTTCTGTAGCCATGATTTGAGGAAGTGTTCTAAGCGATTTTCCGTCACCATGCGTAAATCCTATCAATGTGCTGCCGTAGTAGCAGTATTGGCGTGGTTTTGCATCAACAATCACAGAAACATCGTCACAATGGTTGAATGCTGCTTGGAGATACATCATTAGGGCTAAGGTGGAATGTCTATCGTGATTTCCAGGCATACAAATGAGTTCAACAGGTGCTATACAACGCAATAATTCTATGTGTCTGCGAGCGAGGTCGAATCCACCCATCAAAATTTGCGCCGGAGTTCCAGCCATGTCTTGTGTAGTGCCTTTAGTAGTAGTCCCTAAGTGGTTATCAACGTGAAACCAATCAGAACCAACAGTAGCAATCACCTTATCCGGCTTATGTGTGAGCATTTCAACCAATCTTTCGGTTTTTTCCATTAAGCGCGTTTCAGCCTCTTCTAAATTGTAAGGCTCTCCGGTTTCATCTTCCCAGCCGAACATTCCATAGTGAAAATCAGTCGGGGATACCACTAAAGCGTAGTCCCTCTTGTTTTTGTTAGCCCTCAAAGCGGGTTTTGGTGCTTTGTTAGACACTTTAAGTGTATTTATATGCTTTAGAATAGAATTTTGAAGATTTCTCCACTTTTCAGCATCTTGTTTGTCCCTTTTCTGGCTTTCCAATTCAAACTTTTGAGTTACAGACGACTTTTTCTTGAACATCAATTCAATTAACTCTTCTTCTGTGCTATTTTCTAATTCCTCTTCAGTTATAGGTAGCATTGAATGACTCCAGCCATGAATGCTACGGTATTCTCTAAACCAGGGAGTGGGGAAGTCGTGTTTTGCACACACTTCTGCCGCAGTAAGACCATTTCCTATGCTATCTGAATAGTCAAGCATCATTCCTCGATGGACTTCGCCGCTAACTGCTACTAATCGACCTGTTGTTTTCAGATAAGTGTAGTAAATATCATTTTTCGAGTCGTATGTGTTTTGATTTTCTTTATTTTCGACTCTATGTCTGCTTATTAAGCATCTCCACCCATCAAAAGTCTTCTCTCCGTATTCCGAAAATAGGAATCTCGCAAGACTCGCATCCGTTTTGTGTTCTTCTTCGTGCTGGAGCACTAATTCAATGGCCCTTTCCTTCCGCATTAACACAGGGTAGTCTGAAGCCTACTTAAAGATTTTCTTAAATGAATTATTTTAATTTCTTATGCAGCCTCACGAAAAAAATAATGTGTCGTGGTGCTGTGGTTTGTTGTAATTCTTTCTTTTCCCATAAGACCTTTAGAAAGGAATTACTTAATTATGCCCTAATGGAAAAAACAAAATTAAGACGAATTCCCCTTAGTGCTGCGTTTATTTTCTTCATCCGAGAAAGTAAAGAATTGAAAGAATAAACGAAACCCTTAAACACACCAGCTGAAAACGGAGAATTAACGCAGAAATGCGAGCAAAATGGAGCTGCCGTAAAATGACGAAATACAAGACCTTAGATGTTGAAGTCGAAGCAACGCAAGAAATAGAAGATGGGACTACCCTAAACATAGTGGGTTCAAAGGTTGAAGGTGGGATGGCTGCTATCGCTGGCGTAAAAGATTTAGTGAGTGATACTGAACAATTCCAACTCGACGCTAATTACGATAACGACTTCGACCTTTACGATGATATGCTAAAGTTAGACCCCGAATTGAACGGTGCTGTTCGTGCAGTAAGCCTTTCTGCGAATGATTGGATGATTGACTACACTAAAGGTAAAAATCGCAAAATACGAAGGGCAATAAAAGAATTGGTCGAAGAAAGATTAGACTTCGATGATATATTGATTAACGCCATGCGAAACCTCATGGTTTATGGTAACGACATTAACAAAATTGTAGGCACTATGGGTAAAGGTATTACAGACATACAAAACCTCCCCGTAAAGCAAATCACAATTGTTGATGAGCGTTCAAGATTTACAGCAGACGGTGCTACATACCCATTCGTAGCAGACGAAGCCAACCCAATTATCAATCCTGCTTACTATGTCCTAAGAGAGCAAAAATATACTCAGAAAGCATGGGCTAACGATGAAATTTGGCATTTAAGAATAGACTACCGTAGCAATTGGTTTACTGATACTATGGGGAGAAAGTCATACGGTGTTTGGGGTGGTTCAAGATTCAGTTCACTAAAACAAGCAATTAGAGCCAAGTATAACTCGCTAAACAATAGAATTAGCCTTGAAGACAGCCTTACAAAGCAATACATAACAATTCATTCGGATGCTACATCACACATTCAAGACCCAGGAGAACAGCAAGAAAGACTTTCACACATTATTAACAAAGTGGGGACTCTATTAGGCGGTCTTCGTGGCGACCAAATCCCAATTTTGCCTCACTATGTCGAAATGCACCACATAGACTTAGCAAACACAATACCCGACAATACCGGATTCTTAGATAGTATAAACGCAGACATAAGTGCTGTAATGCAAGTCCCCCGAGTAGCAGCGGGTCAAGAGCGCGGTTCAACCTTTGCTGCAACATACAACGCTAACATTTGGTCTTTCCAAAGCATAAAGAGGCTTCAAGTAGTGGTTGCTACACACGCTAAGGAGTTATTTTCAAAACATTTAGAGATGCTGGGTATTACACATACTATGTCCGATATTCCGCACTTAGTCTTTAATCATTTGGTTGATGAATCTCCAAGCGAAAAGATGGAACGCGCAACCAAAGGCTTTAATGCAGGGCTTCTCAGCCTCAACGAAGCAAGAGAAATCGTTGAGATGGAGGCAACAAAAGATGGCGACCAACGAAGAAATAACACAGTTCAGAATAGAGAGACTCGAGAATAGATTGGATAAGCACGAAGAAGTGCTTGAAAATATGTCTGAAGTGCTAACTGAATTAAAGACTTCACACGCAAGCATGGTTGCAGTAAATGAGCAAACCAACGAATTACTACAACAAGGTTTTGACCTACTAAAACGCCTTCTATTGATGTTTGGAGTTGCTGCAGTAGGTGGTGCAGGCGCAATAAACATGATGTAATGTTTATAGCAGGCGAACTCAAGCCAAAATATCATGTCGAGGATGAAATTAGGCAACCCCAACGAGTATCTAATGCTCGCATTTGGGTTTATGGTTGTAATTATGTGGGTGATGATAGCCGCTATCGCATCATACTTTTCAATCGTTGAAGAAAGAGATATAACAGATAGTCAATTAACCGTAATTGGGTTATTGGGTGGTCCTGCACTACTCATAATCACATCGGTTCTTGACCTATTCAAAGGAAAAGAGGGTGCTAAGATAGCAATTTTACCTGACCAATTGGCGGGTGACGTTGCTTCGCATGACGCATTAGAAAACCACACACGAAAAATGGAAGAGTTGAGAATGACCCATGACTTGAAATTAGAAGAAATGGAAAAACAACACGTTCTCGACATGGAAGCCTACCAAATCACAAGTAAAAAGCCTAAAAAGGGTGAGTGATTATGGCTCTCACAATTAGTCTTGATACAGGAATTGGTGTATCGTTTAATACTGCACACGCAGTAATAAAAGAGTTTGTAATGAACAAAATATATGACGAAGAAGGGAATAAATCATTCGTTATTACATACAGTGGTTTAGTCTATGTGGATGCGTCAAAATATACAGCGAATAAATCACCTGTGGGTGGATTTAATTACCAATTTAACCTCGATGTAACAAATGAAGCAGACCAAAACAACATACTAAAGTTATGTTATCTAAATCTAAAAACTCAAACAGGTTTCACAGACGGAGTTGATGCTTGATGAATAACAGTATTTTCTGCTCCTTTTGCACACTTGGAAATTGTATTGACTGTAAACTCATAACGGATGGTGAGTGAGTGCGATTTGAAGGCCACCCTATATGGGTGTCCGTTCTTCGCTTCTTTGGAGTGATTGTCTAATGTGGGAATATCAAGCAGAAATCTTACGAGTCGTTGATGGCGACACTGTGGATGCGCGGATTGATTTAGGTTTCAAGGTTCATTACAGTGTTCGTGTTAGATTACATGGGTTAAACGCACCTGAATCTCGCACACGCGATAAAGAAGAAAAGATACGAGGCCTTGCGGCTAAAGAAAGGCTCGAACAGTTGGTAGGCGGTAAAACAGTCGTTTTGAAATCTCATGGTGTAGGTAAATTCGGCAGATGTTTAGGAGAACTAAAGGTCGGCTCAATAAATGTAAATGCTAAATTGATAGAAGAAGGCCATGCCGTTGAGTATTTCGGTGGTAAGAGGTGAATGGATTGTCGGAAGCAGAAGTCGAATCAATTATTGAAACAGTAAATGAAAGAGCACAAGAGATACGTTCACTTATGATTACTCTTGCGTCTATTGTAGCCCTTCTAATGCCTGGACTTGAAGCAGTAGGTATTCTTGATTTTACACCTTACGGTCAAGGTGATGATGAGTGGGTTACTGACGATGATTGGGAGATGGGAGATGACTTTACTTGCGGAGACGGCTCAGTTATCGAAGCCTCTCTCGTAAATGACGGCTACAAAAATTGTCGAGATGGTTCAGACGAACCCGAAACCGATGACGAGCCGGATGGCGAAGTGGTTAAAGGATGCACAGATGATGAAGCCTTGAATTACAATGAACAGGCCATAGAAGATGACGGGTCTTGCGAATACGAAGAAGAACCTGAAGAAACAGGCGGTTGCACAAACCCCGATGCAACAAACTATGACCCATACGCAGATTATGACGATGGCTCTTGTGAATTTAGAGAAGGACAACCATGCGACCCTGAAATGTATGACGCTTACTTTGAATACAACAACACTACAATTACTTTTCATTGGGATGCAGACCTTATCTGCGACAATGAACCACATAACCTTACAGTTATTTGGACTATCTATGAAAACGAAACAGGTAATTGGACCGGACTTCAAGATGGCTTAACGTATGAGACTTATTATCAAGATTGGGATTATGTAAATCTCACTATGCAAGGATTAGTTAGCGGTAAATATGATATATTCGCTACTTTTGAAATACATGGCGATTACACACGCGCCGTTGATTGGTATGCTATTGAGGTGTGTGATGATTGTTGAGGCATACACGTTCAAAGACTCAAGGGATGATGGAAGAGTAGGTAATATATTAGCAATTCTTCTTGCTATAATGATTATGACCGCACACCACCACTTTTCCCCCCTTCAAGAACCAGCAGTCCCGTATAAGTGCTACGATTTACACGGTGAAGTGTTACACAAACAAATAACAGACGATACAGGAGAAAGAAGGTTATACGTTTGGTTTAATGACTCTATTTCTCCACAGGGATATAATTTATCTGTTTCTAAACATACTTATGATGCTTTCGATGTGGGAGATAACTATTCTGGTATAACTTGCGAATTTGTTGATATAGAAATAATAAGGGAGTTTCTGCAAAATTGGAGTGTCTAAAATCAAACCATTCATATATCTCTTGAGGAATGCAGACGGAGTAAAGGAGGTAAAAATATGGGTTGCGGTTGCGGTTGCGGCGGAGAAGTAGTAGCCTATGAAGAGTGGGATGAAGAAGGAGTTGAAGCGGCTGAATACCAAGGTCGCAAAGTAACTCTTAACAAACCATTCCGAACATCGGGAGAGAGTAAAAAATTTGGTGTCTATACCAAAAACGAAAAGGGTAATGTCGTTCTTGTAAGATTTGGCGACCCTAACATGGAAATCAAAAGAGATGACCCCGCAAGGAGAAAATCTTTCCGAAGCAGACATAACTGCAGTAGTCCTGGCCCAAAATGGAAAGCCCGTTATTGGTCTTGCAGACAATGGAGGTCAGGAGCAAAAGTCGAAGGTTCAGAATCCCCCTGCGACTGTAAAGAAGGTGAATGTATGGATGAAGAAAACTGTAAAAAAGAAGTAGCAGAAGCGGCTGCCCCAACACCAAATGACGGTGAAACTCATAAACAATTTATGGACCGATGTATGGCTAAGGGTTATTCAAACGAAGAGTGCATGAAAGCACATGAAGGCCATGATTTTGAAGTCGAAGGCTACTACGACGACGACGAAAAGAAAAAGGCTTCTTCTGGCTGTAAAGAAGGATATGAAGAAAAAGACGGTATGTGTGTAAAAGTATCAGTCGAACTCGATTTAGAAATCGAAGAAGCGGAATCAATACTTGAGGCAACAACCGGAAAAACAGTTATTAGAATCAAAGGTATAGCATTCCACGAAGGAGTAAATAAGAACCGATGGTCGCTCACTCGAGCGGGCGCTGAAAATGTTGTTGATAACTTCGTTGGGACTGACCTCACATTATTACACCCTAAGACAAATGAAGTAGGGTCTGGTTTTTCACGAAACATGGATGGTGGAGTAGAAGAAGCAATTGTCGGATACGTTACATCGGCACACATGGATGAAGACGATGAAGGTTGGCTGGTTCGATTTGAAGCAGATGTTGTGAGAACAGAACTGTTTGAGGCATTGGAATCCGGCCTTTGGCTGAGAGAAGGGTATGGTGTAAGTATCGGTGGAACAGGTAAGCCGGAAATCGTTAAGAGCAGCGAAGACGGCAAAAATATCATGGTTTTTGGAACACAATTCAATATAGACCACTTAGCAATCGTTCATAAGCCAGCCTACCCCAAGGCTCGTATAACAGAAGTCGAAAGGGTGAAGCAGACCGCAGGGTTTATAGGTAGCACGAGCACTTCGTCAGGTCGTCAAACGGTGACTATTATGACTGACGACATAGAGATTGAAGCAAACGATAACAGTGAGCTTCATGCTGAAATGGAAGACCTAAAGGCGAAACTCATCCTTGCTAACGCAACAGTTGATGAGTTCCACGCTCGTGAAGCAGCAGTAGCTGAAGAAGAGCGAATTTCCCTCGTGGAGAAGGCAACCGAACTCGGTATGAAGGGACACGAAGAATTGACTACTGAAACTCTTGAAGGACTAATTGCATCTTGGGAGGACGCTCACCCTGAGCCAACTCCGGTCGAGATGAAACCTGTTGAAGCATCAACTGATGTTGAAGCAACAGAAGCCCCTCAAGCAAATTCAGGTGCGGTAGTAGCAAACTACCTCAACGGAGAAAAGGTTGAAACCCCAACAGCGATTTATGAAGTCGCATACAACCTATGGGCTGACCAATGGAACAGTCACATGAAGGATGACGACATGAGGGCTTTGACCTTCGGAGAACTAAAAGATAGGAGGATGATTTAGAAATGCTATACTCAGGAAATGACCCAGCCCACGTGGTTGATATACAGAACACTTTTGCAGAAAGCGGATTATTGGTAAAATACCACGCAAACGGTATCCAATCCACCGCTTCAGTAACCGATACACCAATTGGTTACACAATGCAAGAATCAAGCAGAGATGCTGCACAAGCCCTTGAAGCGGCTGGAACAGGAACAGTATCAATTCTGCCTCTTGACGGTATCTGCTACCTAAGAAGCATGGCTATTGCTTCCCCTAAATTCGGACTACCGATTTACGTATCACAAACTTCCGACACAGACGGCTATGTGGATGACGATTCATCTAACAGCGCAGTCCTCGTAGGATATTACTTTGGCGACGAAAGCGCAATTGCTACAGGAGACCTAATACCAGTTTCTTGCTGATTGGAGATGATTAAGATGAACGACACATTAGACCAAATTTTAACTAAGAACGACAACACGTGGTTTGCTGCCACCGGACCTGTTGCACCACCAGATGCAGTCCTCGAGCAAACACTAAGAGATTTCATTCAGTTGCAATCTAACACAATTGCTATCGCAACAGACCTCGTAGGCACTCGTTCAGTCCCTTGGCTTGAATTCAAGTGGTATACTGGCGTGAATGGAACATTTACCTACCCAATAGATGACGCTGCAGTCGTTGACCCAACAAAGGTTGGAACTGCTAACTACACCGTCAAGTTAGAGAAGGGTCAGGGTCGAGTTGTATTCCTCGATACTGTTCGCCTACGCGGTGAGTCCTTTGAAAACATTGACCGACAGCAGTTGGGAATTGTTCGCGCTCGCGCAGACCTCATTGATAACCACATTCTAACAAAACTACACGGTGGCGCTGGTCAATCGGCTGCTGCTACTGCTGTATTCGGTAGCGGTTCCGCTGACGAAGAAGGCGACATTTTGGGAATGATGGACTTACTCTTTGCTAACGCTCGTGTATCGGGTGACGAGGGAGTATCCCTTGTCCTACCTGCCGATAAGAGAAGTGCAATTCTAAACACAACACTATACGGAAACGTCGTGGAGTCCCTTGGGGAACACCTACGAAGAATCGCTAACGTATCAATTCTTTACACCAGAGATTACGGCTCAAGCAGCGCACTCGGAAACGATGCACTACTTCTAATTCCTGGCTCGGAAACCGCTGAATTCTTTACCTACAACGGTGCAGGGTTCCAAGAAACCGAATTAACCAGACTACCTGGTGTCGGCTTCGATTGGCTACTAACAGGCTACATGGGAACTGTAATCCACGAACACCAAGATGGAGCGTCATCCGGCACAAACAACAGGATTGTTAAGCTGACCGGAGTCCGCTCCTGAAGGTGATTATAGATGGCTCGAATAGGCCAAGCACGAAGAATGGTTATTCTCGCTGCTCTTTCTAAGGCAGCGGGAAAACCAATCCCTTCTATCTGGCCCGAGGGTTTGCAGCCCACTAAGTCTGCTATGGCTAAGTGGGTTGCAGCACAACCTGAAGCAAAGGTTGATAAGAAGCCAACTCCGAAAAAGACGGTGAAGAAAGATGGCGGAAAAGAAGAAAGCGAGTAAGAAAAAGGCTGCACCTAAGAAAAAGGCTGCGCCTAAGAAGGCCTCTAAGGCTTCTCTCGCTTCTGAATTGAACGCTATGGGAATCCCCGTTCCAGAAGACGCTTCCCTTGAGGTCATGCAACACAGAAAAAAGCATTGGATACCAGGCCCAGGTTGGGTTGTTAGAATGTATAGACAACACCCCAAACTGAAGCAGGCAGGAATCATGCCTTCTAAACTTTATTGGCTTCCTAACTCAAAATGGGCTGAAGAGTTAATTTTGACTAAGAAACTAACAGTTGTCCGGCGAATGAGCGAGGTTCCAGGTAAAGCAATCATGCTCGATGTGCCGGAGGGTTGGAATGGCAGTCTCTGAGCAAAATATCCGTGATTTGCTTAACTTCCCTAAAGGTTTAAATTCGGGAACAATAACCGAATACATAAGCGTTAGAGAAGCACAAATTAACAAAATAGCCAGAGGCAGCCTTTACTTAAACGACTCGAGCGCATACGTAGTATCTACTGCAGAAAAAGATGCTGCGGTGAAGGCTCTTGTCGCCGTTGATTGCCTAACGGTTTTATTAGACACAATCCCAACGTATGTCCCCACAGAACAGCAAAGAGAGAACGACATTAGATTGCGAGCGCAATTAGATGTTTTCAAGAAAAGAGCAGACGACCTTGTAGCAAACATAGCAGAAGCAGGTTCAACTGCTTATGCCGAAGGTAAAACTGCTACGAGGCTGGAATGATATGGCTAACAGATATTGGATTGGTGGGAGTGCTTCTAATGCAAGCAGCAGCACAGCCAATTGGAGCACCACTTCCGGTGGTTCAACAGGTGCATCAGTTCCAGGTGCGGGGGACACAGCATACTTCGATAGTAATTCAACCAGCGACTGTGTCTGGACTATTACAAGCATAGGTTCTATAATTTGCGAATTACCAGCAACAGATAATGCTGTTCCTGGTGTTGATTACGGTTTTTACAACGCAACCACAGAATCAGCAAGAACATTAGAAATAAACACTACCACAGTCACATTTTCGGGAGTATTCAAATTTAACTGCAAATTGAATATGGTTAATCAAAATTTCAAATTCGTTACCAGCAGTTCAAACCCCGTATTGATAACATTCGGGGAATTGGCTGAATATACAAATCCTGGTGGGCCTAATTGGTATATTGATTCTACTGAAGCAGAAACACACGCTAATAGCCAATTCAAATTAGAAAAGGGTATATACCCAGATTTACTCATAGGGACTACTGCAGGAGGCACTCCCCGACTAAATGTTGGGTATGTTGCTGCAACAGCCACAGTAGACCCTAACTATGAAGCAGTTGATATAGATTCTTTAGTCATGGATGGTGCTACATTAGCACTAAATGACCCACTTAACAACAGAAATTGGAAATACATAGTCAGGACTGACTTTGATATTAACCACGCATCATTTGATGCTGGAGAAACCACTTGGGAGATACGTGCTACTTCCGGTGGTCGAAGAATACCTGTAACAGGCGACACTAACTTTGGTGATGGTTCTTCTAACTTTTCAGCAAAATGGTATAACCTCATTATTGGTGGCGACCAATCCACCAATAACTATGTTTATATTACTGATGGGCTAACGCTTGTTTGTAACTCCCTTGAAGTCAAATCTTCTCTTAGACCGCAAAACAATACCAACGGCAATATCTTGAAGGTCAATTCTAAGCCAACTGTTGCCGGTTCCTGGGACTTCTATGAGATGGGTGGGGGAATATATCATTCCGCACCAGAAAATTATACAACACTTCCACCAAAAATAGGCAATAATGATACTGCACTAAAGGTTGTTGATGGTATTCCTAAGTGGGGAACAATCAGCACTGATGTTGCTTCTAAATCCACGATAGATATTGGACCTTTAACTGTTACAGGAAATGTTACGTCTATTGTTTTTGGAGACCTGACCCTTTAAGTAAGAATGAGAAATGAGGAATTACCATGCCGACACTAACAGATGCTAAGAATTTGCTGACGGATACTCAAGCAAATAGAATATCTGTTACTCCAGATGGTGCTCAAATTTTCAGAGATACTACAAGCGGTATGACTTTCATAGGTGACGGGTCAACTGCCGGTGGGCGTTCTATGGATATACGCCCCAATTCAACAACCATAACCTCAAACACTACTCTAACACGCACTCACGAGGGGCAATTAGTCATCGTAAGTTCTGGTAGTGGAGTAACAATTACAATCCCCACCAATTCAAGCGTTCCTTATCCGGTTGATTTGACTGAATTACGTATTTTGAATATGGGGGCAGGCACAGTAACTATTCAAGGTGATACCGGAGTAACAGTAAATGGTAGCGCATTCGCTAAATCTTTAGGTCAATTCGAGAAATCCTATGTTAGAAAATACGGAACAGATACTTGGGTAGCATACCAAAATAGCGCAAGCGGTCCGACAGGCTCAACAGGACCCACAGGCCCTACCGGTCCCGCTGGTCCGACAGGTCCCGCTGGTCCCACAGGAGCGACAGGACCTACAGGTCCGACAGGACCCGCATCTTCTGTTGCTGGACCTCCAGGACCAAACGGCCCTACAGGGCCTTCAGGTCCAACAGGCCCTACGGGAGGAACAGGTCCAGACGGTAGGCTTGGCGGTATGAAAATACTCTTCAATACGAGCACTTCTTCACCCAGCTCAAATCTTGATGATGGCGACCTTATGTTTAACCACGCCACCGTCGCATCAGTAACAAAGGTTTATTTCTCACACGAAGACAGTAACGGCAATACGATAGAATCTTGGGTTGAATCATGGGATGACTCAACCAATGTAGGTAAGAAGGGGTATTTGACTATCTGCAAAACAGACGGCACTAATCTTATGGTGTTTAGAGTTGATGGTTTAACCAGCCAATCAGACCACGTTGAGGTTGATGTTGTAAATTCTTTATCAGCATCTTTACCTTCTGATAACCTACCACTCGTTGTTAATTTTTCCACTTCAGGAGATAGAGGTGCAACAGGTCCTACAGGACCTACGGGTCCAGCTGGTCCAACGGGGCCGACAGGCCCTACCGGACCAACAGGATTACAAGGACCGGCTGGCCCGACAGGCTCCACCGGCCCGACAGGACCGACAGGTCCTACGGGTGCAGATTCAAGTGTTGCAGGACCTCCTGGTCCAGCAGGACCGACCGGACCTTCAGGACCCACAGGACCAACAGGGCCTTCTGGCCCCACAGGACCGGATGGTCCAGATGGGCCTACAGGTTCAACAGGCTCAACAGGTCCGACCGGCCCAACGGGTGCTGCAGCCGGATTCGGAACCCCTACCGCCACTACCGGACCAATAGGAGTAACAGGTAGTGGGCCGGACACCGCTAAAGTGTTTGCGTTTTCAATTCCTCAAGGAGCAACAGGCCCAACGGGACCTGCAGGACCTACGGGTAGCACCGGACCTACAGGACCTACGGGGCCATCTGGACCGTCTGGCCCAACAGGACCTACGGGACCTCAAGGAAATTTCGGAGGTGCTACTTTCAAATATGATTTTAGCACCACTACAACAGATTCAGACCCTGGCTCAGGAAAATTAAGGCTCGATAATTCCACACAAAATGCCGCAACAGGCATTTACATTGACGATTCTGATTTAGACGGAACAGACATTCAATCATACATGAGAACAATTGATGATTCAACCTCGACAATCAAGGGTCATGTAAAAATAACAAATTTAACAGATACTTCTCAATTCTTATTATTCACAATTTCTTCTCTAACTGAAAATAGCGGTTATTTCGATATTACAGTAAGTGCCGTTGATTCATCGGCTACATCTCCCTTTTCTGATGGCGAAGATGTAACAATAACTTTTGCTCGAACAGGTGATAAAGGAGATACAGGTCCAACAGGACCATCTGGACCGACCGGACCATCTGGACCAACCGGCCCTACGGGTCCAACCGGACCAACCGGAGCGGATTCAACTGTGGCTGGCCCTA
>CEOU01046863.1_pt1 | contig 14776 bp, 24 predicted proteins | sample 530731 | NCBI WGS metagenome assembly CEOU01 (sample SAMEA2620894, study PRJEB7988) | marine metagenome | isolation source: saline water (ENVO:00002010), including
CCGCCGGACTGGCTGCTGGCTATCTGGGAAGCGTGGGATAAATTCAAGCCACAATTCAAAGACGCTTGCCCATGGGCAGTCCGAGAACAAACGCCACCACCGAAAACGCCGCGCGAACCACGCGACAACCACGGCACCAGCGTTATTGACGAGTGCCTGAGTCGTGAGGATTTGCGCGCCACGTTGCAGCGTTTCGGCTACAAGCCCGTTGGTCGCCGCCGGTTTCTGAGTCCGCATAGCAACACTGGTCTACCTGGTGTTGTGATGTTTGACGGTGATCAGTCGTGCTGGATACATCATGCGAGCGACGAGCTGTGCAGCGAAGAAACAGGCCGCCCGGTTAACGCTTTTGATCTGATTTGCCAGTTTGAACACGGCGGCGATGCAAGCAAGGCTGTCAAGGCGCTGGCGGACGAGTACGGCATTAAGCGCGAGCGCGTAAAATCGCCCCAGGCGGCTGCACTGGAAGCACCGCCGCCCGATATGCCACCGGATGACTTGCCGCCCGCTTGCAGCCCGGATGATGCCGACACGCATGCGCCAGATGATTTACCCGCTGCCGAGCCAGCGGCAGCCACCGAACGAACCAGCATGCCGTTTCGTGCGCTGGGATTCGACGGCGCGATGTATTACTACCTGCCGCGTGGGACTGAGCAGGTGTGCGAGATTCGCCGGGGCAGCCATACGTCGCCCGCTGAAATGCTAGCGCTCGCACCCGTCGAATGGTGGGATATGGCGTACCCAAAGGATAAATCCGGCACCGACTGGCAGGCGGCGGCATCGTCGTGTATGCGTGCGTGCGAGGCGCGTGGCGTGTACAGCCTGCGTAACGTGCGTGGTCGCGGTGCGTGGTATGACGGTGGTAACAGCGTGCTGCACCTTGGGGATCGGCTGATTGTCAACGGTGAGGCTAAGCGCATCGCGGATCACGACACGCGATTCATTTACACACGTCAGGGGCCGATGGAGTCCACGATTGACGCACCGCCAGCCGATAATAACGCGGCTAACGAAGTGTTTAAGCTATTCCAGCAACTCAACTGGTCAACGCCGTTTCACGGCTGGGCGATGGCCGGATGGACGGTGCTAGCGCCGATATGCGGGGCGCTCGGGTGGCGTCCGCACGTATGGCTGACGGCGCAGCGTGGCGCGGGAAAATCGTGGGTGCAGGAAAACATCATTCAGCCCCTGCTTGGGCAGTCTGCGCTTATGGTGCAGGGCGGCACCACTGAGGCCGGGATACGTCAGCACCTCAAGCAGGATGCGCGCCCGGTGATTTTCGATGAGGCAGAATCCGAAGATCACAGCGCGCAGAAACGCATGAAATCGGTTATCGAGCTAGCACGACAATCATCGAGCGATGGCAGCGCGGAAATCGTGAAGGGCACCAGCGGTGGCGGTGGCATGGCGTTTCGTATGCGCTCGATGTTCCTGCTGGGGAGTGTGAACGTGTCGCTGAGTCAGGCCGCTGACGAGTCGCGGTTTACGGTCGTGTCGCTAAAACAGCCTGACAAAACTGCCGCCGAAATCGCCCGGTTTAATGAGTTCGTGCTGCATGTGGGTAATACGCTAACGCCTGAGCGCTGCGCTGCGATTCGCGCGCGGTCGTACCATCTGATTCCCGTTATCCGTAAAAACGCCAAAACGCTCGCGCAGGCCGTTGCAGAGACGCTAGGCAGTCAACGTATAGGGGATCAGGTCGGAACGCTGCTGGCGGGGGCTGTGAGCCTGTCTATGGATAGAGAGATCAGTATCGAGGAGGCGCGTGTCTGGACATCGAAGATAAACCTCGATGAAGCCAAAGAATCCGAGGAGGTGTCTGACGAAGGCATGTGCCTGAACGCGATACTGCAAACACAACTCACATTCGACGCCGCCGGGCACCGCTACCAGCGCACGGTATCGGAGATCATCATGGCAGCGGGCGGTAGGAAGGCAATTAGCGGTGACGTCTACGCCGATGACTGCAACGCGGTGCTGTCACGGCATGGCCTGTTTGTAGACGGCGGGCTGCTGGTCATATCGAACACGCACAACGAGCTGAAACGGATGCTTCGTGATACGCCGTGGGCGGCTGGCTGGCGGCGGGTACTGTCGCGGCTACCGGGTGCCGATGTATGCCCAGCGCCGCAACGGTTCGCCGGATCACAGACGCGGGCTATACGTGTGCCGCTGGATTCGTTTTTGTGAAGTGGTGGGAAATGCAAGATTAGCGCCCAAATGGGCGCTTTTTTATGCCTAGCCGTTACGTTTCTGTACCGCTGTAACGGTGCGTACCGGTCAAAAATCCAGTTTTTGTGATAAATATCAATAACTTATACAACCGTTACGTTTGTTACGGTACGCGGCAATAGATAGACCTATAGAGATAGAGACTCATAGGTCAGCATGACAATATCTACCCCTCTCTATTAAATTAAATCTTTTTTAGTTATTTTTGTTATTATTGTCACATAGCTTTGATTTTACTGGATTTTTTAGCGGTACAAGTTTAATTAGGAGCGTAACGTCTGTAACGGGCGTAACGATAGCGGGGCATGGCTAGCCGGGCGCGGTTCAGTAATAGCAAAAACCTACCAACACCAACCACCACATAAAAATTACTCATTAGCCACCACGCCACGGCGGGTTCATACTTTGGGTATCACAACGGAGGAGGTCAGGGCATGAGCACAGGAATCGGACGGCATAAGTTTGTAGGTGGTGACGAATACGCTCGCAGTGCGTACAGCACGCCGAAGGCAATATGCCCTTACTGTGGCTATGACGGCTGCGAAGCAGATTATGTAGATGTTGGTGTTGGTATGGTTCAGTGTGGCCCGTATTACTGCACAGAATGCCACGCTAGCGAAGCCAGCTATTTGGATACAAGAGAGCTTTCAAACCAAGAAAAAGAAACAGGCTGGTATGAGCCGGAGTCCCCGGTAAGCGAAAACGCCAATACGGTAGGCGGGATGCTGGTAGATCATAAAACAGCTAAGGCTATGTACGTTAATGGCCTACTTGACAGTAAGGAGTTAAACCTATGACCACAACCAATATCCAAACAGACACCGCGCGTGCCCTATGCGCCCGCATACAGGCCGCAGCGATAAAATGCGAGGCTTACCATGTGTTTGTTGATTACGCGGCGCATACGAGCGGATTGACCATTCGCGTGCATGACTGCCGCATGGATTACAGCGCGCCACCTTCCACGTGGCCGGAGCCGATGCTTTACGAGACCGTCTACCTGAATGCCGAATGGTGCGATGCCGTCGCAAAACTAACCGAGATTGTTGATCAGCTACAGCGACTGGAGGTGGAAGTATGAACAATTTTGAGCACGCAGAGCGACTTGCCGAGTTAACCGCCATGGGCACACATGAGCTGGCGCTAATGGTGATCAGGTTAGAGCGGGATGTCGACGCGTATCAGTTAAGCGATGAGCTACAGGTTGCGTTGCGGCAGCGGGGAGAGCGTGACGCCTTGCAGCAGCTAAACGCCGCCATTGAGCGCGAGGCGGCGCTGGTGCTTTATGTTGAACGGTTACTGGGATGCCTTGTTATTGACGACGACGGGGCCGATATAAAAAAAGTCTCCGAACTAAAGGAAGTCATTAGTCAATCTCCCACCACTTGCCTCACCCGCCGCGATGCGCTCAAGCAGGCGGAGACGTTGGATGAGTTAGAGGTTGCGCTCAAGCAGTGCGGCTATGGCGACGCTGCTCAAGCAACACGGGTTCGCGCTAACGATAAACGCAAACAAGCCGAGGGCTTATCAAAATGACACCGATGGAGCGAATAGAGGGCGAGTTGAGCGACGCACAGAAGCGCATTGCCGAGCTAGAGTATTTGCTGGCACGCCAGGCTAAAGCCGCCCAGCGCGGTATGGATGCCGCCAAAAAAGCGGCAGGTTCAAATCTGGAACAAGCCAAGCGGTTACATGATGAGTGCAATCCGCAGGCGCTAGAGAGCGAGCGTGCTGCTAATGCACAGATGACTGAGCAAATAGCCAAGCTAGAGGCACACATAGCAGCACTAAGAGATGATCTCGAAATTCACCGTGCCGCTGAGGAGGCGTTGGTTGCGCATGTGGAGCAGTTAAGTTACGTCATCGTTGACGCGAAGCGTTGCGCTGCAGTGTTGGCCTTTCCCTCAAATTACAATGCTTCGGATTATCAAAGCTTCGCAGACGCTGTGATGGGTAATATTGAAACTTTGAGCAAGCAAGAGCCTACAAACGCCCTCACCCGCCGCGACCTGATTAAGCAGGCGGAGGGCTTGCGATTGGCTGCGGATTTTATTGAGCAAAAAGCCACCGACTATGATGCCGAGCACGGCAGCACAGACCCATCGACCGGGCACCGCGAATATCCCGGTGATGGGGCTGATTATTACAACGAAATGATGGAGCTTGCCGATGACCTTCGCCAACGCGCCCAGGAGCTAACCGAATGACCACCAGAACCTTCACCCTGATATACGGCAAAACCCGCGACACGATGACGGATGATCTAACGTTTGAAACGCTCGCACGGGCAAAAGTGGCGTACTACGCCATGACGATGAATAACTATTGCGCGTTGCAGCGGGACGGGTATACGCTGATGAGTAATATTAACGAGGGGCCGGTATCGGCTAATTTGGGAGGCAATAGATGAATAGCGAAAAACGAGCAGCATTACTCGAGTATCTGGCCGGAACCTGCAACAGCCTGGATGATGCCGTTGATGAACTCGGCGTCGATTACGCAGAAGCCTGCGAAGTTTTAGCAGAGGAAGAGCTACAGATTTGCGAGACTTGCGGCTGGTGGAGCGAGACCTCAGAAATGGAGATCATTGATGACGAATACGTTTGCCATGATTGCTTGGCGCAATGATCGACGCTCCTGTTTGGGGGCTGGTGTCAAAACAGGTTGACGGCAAGATGCCGGGGCGGTAATTTATATGCAGCACGGCCCCTCTTGCGTACTGCGTACTGAGGGGTTTTTTGTGCTAGTATGGACGCAATAGAAACCAGAGGAGATGACTATGCCAATTCCGCAAACGGTCGATGAGAGCGGCCATATCACCTATCACCTAAATGCTGAGCAAATTGCCGCATTTGATAAGATTGTTAGTCAGCCCGCTGCTGAGTGTGAGTCGTTTGCCGAGCTGCTAAACAAGACGCCTATTTGGGCGCGCAATGCTGACGAAGATTGGGGCGTTTACGAAGAAGATCGCGGCTTACTCAAGATTGACGAAAACGATGGGTTTTGATTATGGCTAGGCCAACCAAGATGACAGAGGAGTTAAAAGCGGCCTGCCTCGCTTACGTGCAGGATTATGAGATGCACGGGCACGCAGTGCCATCGGTCGCAGGCATGGCGGTTGTGGTAGGTGTGGCACGCGGCACCCTGCATCGATGGGCGTCTGAAAATACTGAGTTTAGTGACATATTAGACGCTGTTAACGAAATGCAAGAGTTTAAAGCCATGAACGGCGGACTTACCAACACGTTTAATGCGCAGATTGTTAAGCTGCTGCTTGGAAAGCATGGGTATCACGATAAGATTGACAGCGACCACACTACTGCTGGCAAACCAATACAATCCACCCAAGACGCCGTGCTTAAGGCGCTGGAAGCAAAGTACCGGGAATGACTAGCAAAGGGAACTATTACAGGGTACAATTAAGCCACTGCACAGGTGGCTTTTTTTATGAAAAAAACATACGAAGTCTATGTAATAACGAACAGCAAGAACGGCAAGAAATATGTCGGAGTGACAACTCGCGGCTACCAAAACAGGTTTGCAAATCACTTATGGCATTCTCGCAAAAATAGCGGCAATTGCTCGGCCCTTTATTCTGCCATCCGCAAGCATGGTGCTAACTGCTTTTCGGTTGAGCTAGTTGAGCAATGTTCAAGCTTCGAGGAAATGAACTCGAGAGAGCGCTATTGGATAAAGTCATTTAATACTATGTCGCCATCTGGATACAATCTGACAGACGGTGGAGACGCTGGCGTATTCGTTGAATCGACAAGGATGAAGATGTCTCAAAGACTGAAAGGGTTGCCCATGTCTGAAAAAAACAAAGAGGGACTGAGGAACGCATGGTCAAACCCTGAGGTTCGTGCTAGTCGAATTGAAAAAATAAAAGAAGCAATGGCAAGGCCGGAGGTAAGAGAGGCTACTGGTGCAAGGCAGCGAGGAGTTAAAAAAACGCCGGAGCACGTCGCGTCTCTTAGAAAGGCAAGGGCTAGGAAGGTAACCTGCGTAGACACAGGTGAGCAGTTTGAAGCAATAGCAGACGCTGTACAGTGGGTTAGGTCGCAAGGCAAATACCCGAAAGCTAACCATTCAAAAATAATCCGGGCAACAAAAAGAGAAGATTACACAGCATACGGATACAGGTGGAAGCTGTCATGTTGAGCGCTGATGATATTGCAGAATGCAGGTCTGACCTTTTGGCATACACTAAGGTTATGTTTAAAGCCAGGAAGGGGGCAAATTTAAAGCATAATTGGCACCAAGATGCTATATGCTCAGCATTGGAGAAGGTTGTTATTGGAAAGACCAAGCGGTTAATAATCAATATACCGCCAAGGTCTGGAAAGACAGAGTTAGCCGTCATTAATTTTATAGCTTGGTGTATGGGGAATTTTCCTGATAGCGAATTTATTCATGCTAGCTATTCAAAAAGGCTGGCAACAAATAACACCTATAATGTTCGTTCAATCATGCAGCACGAAATGCATGCCAATATATTTGGCAGGCCTGCATTTCAAAACGACTCTAATGCGAAAGACGAATTTAGAACTATGGAGGGCGGGGTTGTTTACGCCACTGGTGCGGAAGGGAGCATAACTGGCTTTGGAGCGGGTAAAATGCGCGACCACTTTGGCGGGGCAATCATAATTGACGATCCGCACAAAGCCGGGGAAGGCAATAGTGACACGATGCGCCAAAACGTGCTGGACTGGTTTAGCACAACAATGGAAAGCCGGAAAAACAGCCCGGACACACCTATCATCGTTATCATGCAGCGGCTGCATGAAGAGGATTTATCCGGGTACTTGCTTAACGGCGGTAATGGCGAGCATTGGGAGCACTTGAACATTCCCGCTATCAATGATGCGGATACGTCATTCTGGCCTGAGCAGTTCCCGTTAGAGGACTTGCGCCGCATGGAAAGCTCAGACGCCTATCGCTTCGCAGGGCAATATATGCAGCGCCCGGCACCGATTGGCGGCGGCATATTCAAAGATGCTTGGTGGCAGTATTATCAACGCCTACCGCAAATGGAGTGGCGCGGCATATACGCAGACACGGCTCAAAAGACAAAAGAGCATAACGACTACAGCGTTTTTCAGTGCTGGGGTAAGTCAAAATCCGGCCAAGCGTATCTAATTGATATGATCCGAGGCAAATGGGAAGCCCCTGAGCTGTTAACGCATGCCCGTGCATTCTGGAATAAGCACAATGCAGTTCGTGATGCTGGCTTTTTACGGTCAATGAAGGTTGAGGACAAGGTTTCAGGCACCGGGCTAATACAAACGCTAAAACGCGAAGGCGTGCCAGTGGTGGATATACAGCGAGACCGCGACAAAATTACCAGGGCGATGGATGCGGCCCCGTTGGTGCAGTCCGGAAATGTGTACTTGCCGCAAGATGCCCCGTGGCTGTCTGAGCTTTTGGCAGAAACCAGCTCCTTCCCCAATGCCAAGCACGATGACACGGTTGACCCAATGATGGATGCGCTGTCAGATATGTTAGGCGGCAACGTGAGCGGCCCTGCTGTATTGCTCAAGAAACGTCGTTAGGTAAAACCTATCACCACCACGCCACACCATTAGAAATTACAATTAGCCACCCTGCCATCGGTGGTTTATTGTTTGGGGTGTCAGTAAACAACAGGAGCAAACAACCATGACAAACCTAATCACACGCACCAACGGCGACCCGTTCGCCACCGAAGGCAACGCCAAGTGCGCACGCACGTGGAAGGGGCTGACGCATACGCACGAGGTTATTCAGCATGGCGGCGGGTGGGTGCTGCGTGAGAAGCAGAGTGGTGCGGAGCAGGATGGCTCGGCGGTAACATTACAGCCAGGCGATTACATCGCTACCGAAGGGCTTAGCGAAGATGACTATCACGCCGTGGCAGAAGCGTTTATGGCGGCGGGGGCGGGGAAGGGGGAGTATCCGTCGGATGGACAGTTTTATCCTTATTTTGGATGGCGCGAGAAAATCGATAATCTGTACCATGGATATAACGGTTCAGGATGGGGAGAGCGCCAACTCACCCTATCCCAAATCCTGAGCGCGACGAATGCGGTTGGTGATGAGCCGCAGATGACTAGCAAACAATGGGTGCCGGAGGTGGGGGATCGTGAGGAAGTCGCAGAGGAAGGATATTTGCCAATTCCAAGCCCCAAACAGTGCGCCGAAGATTTGCGCGATGATGGTTTTCACCCGCAAGCGACTTGCGTAGAGCGCATGATGGAAGCTTTGGAATGGATAGCACGCAATGCCTGTCAGTCATCGCGCCTTGAATGTCAGAAGCGCGCTTCTGCTGCATTAGCCACCGAAGAAGACCGCGCGGTTGAGGAGATGGTTAGCCATGTGCAGGCGTCTGATAATTTCCATAGCTTTTCCAAGCGACTGTACCAGCAAGGCTACCGCAAACAACCACAGCCAGCAGACGATGATTGTGTTAAGTGGCCAGAAAATATTGAGTGGGGGCGGCCAGCTGACGATATGACTGACCCGGCGAATTGGCGGGCGGGGGATGTTATTCAATTTATTTCGCATGGAGGATGCTTTACGCATGGTGAGGAGTACATTGTTCGTGATCCGAGAGACCCTGATGATGATGATTTTGATTTAATTGATGACGATGGCGATGTACGTGCTTGGGATTTTGCCCCCGCTGGTGAAAACTTCCGCTTCGTCCGCCGCCCATAACACCACAGCGCGATAAATACCAAGCCGCTCAAAAGGGCGGCATTGAGGAGAAAGAAATGAGCTACTCAAAGCGCGTAAAGCTAGTGTTAGAAAGGCTTTCTAAAATTGCAGGCGACGAAGACGAAGCCGAATCAATTGCTGGCCCGTTAGACATGATGCTTGATGATCTTCACGAGGAAGACTTTTTTGGCACGGAAGGCCAATGCGACCCCAGGGGGGATTTTAGAGAAGAGGTGTGGAGCATTGACCGAGTTCAAGGCGTAGACGACTAAGTCAAGCCTAGGTGCTACAATAAGCCCCAAGACATCACCTCTTCGGGGCTTTTTTATGGCACAGCAAGACAAAGAAACACGGCTAACGATGGCCGTTAATCAGTACATGAGTGAGCGTCGGTTGGCGTCGATGCGGCAAGCGCTAGCTTATGGCGCGGGCTATAACGCCAGCAGCGACACGAAAAGACCGAAGTCCTGGGAGAATTATGGATTTCCCAATACTCTGAACTTCTACGACTTCTTAAATCTCTACCAGCGCAACAGCCTAGCCAAAGCTGGCGTCAATCGCCTGATCCGCAAAACATGGCAGGATAACCCATGGATCATCCAGGGTGACACGACGGACGAAAAGACCACCGAAAAACCGTGGGAACGCGACGTTCGAAAGCTGTTCAAGCGCCTGAACGTCTGGCAGAAATTCCAGGATGCTGACCGCCGCCGGATGGTGGGGGCTTACTCTGGTTTAATCCTGCGAGTGGCTGACAATGCGCGATGGGATGAAGAGTTGCAGCCCGGTGGTGACCTGATTGAGATTATCCCGGCATGGGAAGGGCAATTAACGCCTGGAACATGGGATGAAAACCCCAACAGCCCGCGCTACGGCCAGCCTACAACGTGGAACTACAACGAGGGCAACGTTCAGACCGCAGACACACCACCGCCAGCCCGTAGCGTGACGATTCACCATAGCCGTGTCGTGATTGTAGGCGATTACCGGGAAGGCGTTAGCGAGCTGGAAGCGGCGTATAACGACTTCGTTTCGGTAGTGAAAATTACCGGGGGCAGCGGCGAAGGTTTTCTGAAGAATGCTTCACGGCAGTTAAGCGTTGAGTATAGCGACTCACAGAGCCTGCCAGAGCTTGCCCGGTCGTATGGCGTCGGCATGGATGAGCTGAACGAACGCCTGAACGAGATGATGGCCGACCTAAACTCGGTCATTGACGCAGCAGCGTTCACGACCGGGGGCAAAATTAACCCGCTGGTGGCTAACGTCCCCCAGCCGAAAGAGCATTTCGAGATACAGGTACAATGCATCGCTGCGTCGTTGGAAATACCGACGAAGGTGCTTATCGGCAATCAGCAGGGCGAGCGGGCAAGCACCGAAGACCAGGATGACTTTAATAACCGCTGTCAGGCGCGCCGGGGGGGCGACCTGCAAACGGATATTCGCCGCTTTATCGACCGACTGATGGAATACCGCATCATTCCACCCGTGCCGGGAGATGAATACGAAGTGATGTGGTCTGAGCTGAACGACGCCTCGCTTGCTGATAAACTGGCGATGCTAAAGACCGCTACCGAGGCCGTTAAAAACATGGCAGGCACCGGGGAGATTATCGCGACAGGTGACGAATTGCGGGCTATTATTGGGTGGGAGGCGCTGACAGAGCCTGAGGTGCCTGCGGATGATTTGGGTGATGATAATGGAGAATATGATGAGCGAATGGCAGCCGATTGATACAGCGCCACTTGATGGAACGATGGTAGATTTATGGGTAGTAGCCGTACCCAGGTATAACGCATACTTTGAAAAATATTTCACAGATGGTGATGATCAAAGGCTTACAGACTGCATATTTGAAGATGACCAATGGAAGCACTGGACAGAAATTGGCGACCATGAATACGATCCGCACCATGAGCCAATCGGGGATTGTTTTAAGCCTACCCACTGGATGCCACTTCCGGAGCCACCACAATGACCGAAACACACCAACACTGGTACGAAACCGCCAAATACCAAGAGGTGGCTGCGTTTCAGTGGTATTTGCAGATGAAGTGGCTGGATATGCGGCCTAAGGGGGTAGTATGACCATCTTGCAAACATGGCGCTGGGTAGCCGCAACCGCAACGCTAGACAAGTGGTATCTGGCCGCTCGATTGCCCAGCAATCATAGCCCGTTAGGGTGCCGCGCTGCCGGATTGGTTTGGCATGACCGTTATTTGTGTGGTGATGCTGACCGTGGGCGTAGGTGGGATGGGCGGAATGTTGTTAATTGAGGGGATGGCGGGATGAATCATTACATATGCATGAGATGCTTAAAGCCTGTAACTAAGGCGAAGATGAGTGAGCCGACAGCAAAAGACATAAAGAAAGGTGGCTCATCAAAGCGCTGCCCAGGGTGTGGGCATAGAACATTTATGACTGGCGGTCACAATGCCTAAATACCCCACCCTGCCCCGAAACACAGAGAACCCAGTGGGGCACGCCCGCCTGCAACAACAGACCGTGAGCCGCTTAAAACGCGGCTTGCGCGACGTTCGCCGATGGGTGCTAGAGCGTTTTGAGGAGATACCAAAGCGTGAGATCACGATTAACGCTCAAGTGCCGGGCTATGTGGTCAACGAAACGCGCTACGAATACCTAATTAGCGTGGAGGAGCTGCGACTTATTGTTGAGGAGATTCGCCGTCGCCTGGGCATCGAGGTGCCACCGGATTATATGGCCGCGCAAACGGTGCTAGCGTATGAAGCAGGCACCGGAACCGCCGTGGCACAGTTAGCGGCGCTGACGGATGACTATACGCGGGAGATAACGCAGGTCTTGGCGTCGGAGCCGTGGCAGCGGCGGGTGGCGTTGATTCGTTCGCGGGTGTTCGAGCAGATGGACTCATTCAACGGCGATACGGCTACGGAGCTGGGGCGTGTGCTTAGCCAGGGCGTTGAGGATGGGCTGAATCCGCGTACGGTGGCGAAGGATATACGGGCGCGGTTTAAGGTTAGCGAGAGCAGAGCAGAGCGTATCGCTAGGACTGAGGTGACTTCAGCGCTGCGCAGAGCTGCACGAGACGAGAATCAAGACGCACAAGAGCGCTTAGGCATTCGCACGGCTATGTTGTGGTACAGCGCATTACTGCCGAGCACACGCCAAAGCCACGCTTCCAAACATGGGCGCACATTCAGTGCGCAGGAGGTTGCGGAGTTTTATAGCCAGGGGGGTGAATCGATAAATTGCCGCTGCTCGCAGCAAAGCGTACTCCTAGACGAATCAGGCCAGCCCATCCTTGGCCCGCTAAAAGAACGCATGCAAAAACAGCGCGCCGCGTTTGAGCCTGATAGCTAACCCCTATCATCCACCGCTACACGATAAAAAAATACCATTAGCCCCGGCAGCCGCTGGGGTTTATTGTTGATGTATAACTAGAGAGGAGGGATGTTAGTGAGAGATCATGATGTTTTTTACAAGATGCGCCTCGCGATAGACGAGCAAGGAATCAATGTTATCACCAAGGAGTTAGTTAGCATCCACGAATCTGAATGCTGGCATTGGTGCATTGAGAAAACGAGGGCTGGCTATATTAGGAGCTATCAGCGCGAAGATGAAAGCCTCTTACAGGCTGCTAAGCGAAGCGGCGAAAAGATACACAAGGTCGCCAAGGTTGGTAGCCGAGTAGCATTCAAGACCCTTCCTGACGCCTTTGACCATTTAATGATGCTTAAGCGAAAGCAGATTAATCACATGAGGCGAGAGATCGCGATACTGGAGGATTTTACGAAAAAAGCGGATGGATTGGATATTGAGTCAATCAATCCGGACAGCCATGGTGATCGCGTTATTCCAGATACTCACGAGGTGGTTCACGGCCACTACCGATTCGATTAAACAACCCCGCCCGCCTAGCGCGGGCATGGAGGAGGAAGTGATGACCAGGAAGAGATCTGCTAGATGCGTTGTTTGTTACGAAGCAGCGTGGAAAAAGTATGGAACAAGAACCACCTACTCAGGTGATCCATTGGTGTACAGTTATAAGGGAACATGGGAGCACGTAAGAGTTATCAAGGGGCCTCGCGGCGGTTACAAGGCTGAATGTAAAAACTGCGGGCATATTTGGCGAATATCCTCAAAAACAGCATCTTCTACCGTAGGTATATTATGACCACCTACACCATCCCCAGCTTCACAGGCCGCCACATTCAGGGCGGCGGCAGCGAAACCAAATTCCAGAGCCGCATCCGCAACGACGTGTATGCGACCGAAAAACACTACGCCAAGCGGCCATTGATTGACAGACGTCTAGAAGAAATGGCGCTTGAGCGTGAATTGAAGGAGTGGAGTTATGACTGAAAGAGAGCGTTTTGAGGCGTGGGCGCAGAGCCGAAACATGGGTTTGTGCGTAATGGTGGACGGAAGTTATTACCATACGGCAGCGGATGAGGCTTGGGCCGCATGGCAAGCCCGCTGCCCGGATGGGTACAAATGCGTGCCCGTCGAGCCAACTGAGGAGATGGTAGACGCCGCTAGTGAGGCTTACATGCCGTTTGGTGATATGGCGCTCGCGATCCAGGCGGCAATTGTTTATGCGCCGGAGGAACAGCAATGAACCGCGCCCAAAAACGCGCCCAGGCTGGCGAGATTAAGCGCCGTAAGCGGCTGGTGAGTCAGAAGCAGTACCAACACTATCAGACGAACGCACGGCGCTGGTGTGTAGGTATTAAGGCCACTGGTCGGCATATCGGCGGGGAATTTGAGGGTGAATGGTCGTTTCCGGCGCATATTCCGCAGCGTAAGCAGCAGGACATTGCCACGTACGCCACGCACGCCCCGTTGCGGTGGCGCATCATTGCCAGGCTAGTGCTGCGCTATGATGACGGCAGCATGGAAACACGCGAGGCTGATGCAGAGGTAGGGCAAGCGCAGATCATTAGCGAGCTGCAAGAGGCGCGTGAGGCGTTGATGCGTGACTTGGAGCGCACCGCTAATGGGCGGTATGTGTGGGATAAACTGTATTTGATGGAGTGTTTGGGATGAGTAACATGATAGCAAAAGTTAAATTTATGCCAGGAACATCATTAGTGGATGCAGTGCGAGAGGCTAAAAACAAAGCCATCTTGTGGGATGTAAAAAAGGTTGAGTTCTGCTTTAACGGCAAGTATTTCAGCATAGGCAAATCTGCGGACATAGAGAAATGCGTGAAAGCATATCAGGATGGGGCAGATTTTATTTTCAGCTAACCGCGCTGCAACACCAACCCGCCACCTCGGCGGGTTTTTTTGTGTGCTGAAATATGCACAGCTTGCGCTTACGTCAACGGCCAATCGTTACGTTTTAAAAGTGCGTAACGCCACAAAATAGCCAGCGTAACGCGCAACTTGTTGTTTTAATTAAAAAATTACAGCCGTTACGTTTGTTACGATGTTTTGCGAACGATAGTCACATATACATAAACACTGATAGGCACTTAGATAGACATACCTCTCTATATATATATCTATTTTCTGTAATTATTGTTATATATGTCACAAGCCTTTGAATCCATTGGATTTTTCACCGGTACAAGTTTAATTAGGACTGTAACGCTTGTAACGTCTGTAACGGCACACTGTTTTTCGTCGTAACGCCACCTTGATGAGCCGCCAACCCGTGGGCACGCACGACATGGTTGAGCCACTTTGCACGCACCGATAGCCTTGTGCTATACTGCGAGCAGATTCTAATAGGGCTAATTCATGGCCGACCAAATCCGCGTCAACATCAAGCACCGCGTCAACAACGCCGCCATCAAGCGCGAAAAGCGCAATGGTCGTGAGGTGATTGTGGTGCCTAGCGCTGTGGCGAAGTTCGACACGGTGTTAAA
>CEOU01008663.1_pt1 | contig 14631 bp, 13 predicted proteins | sample 530731 | NCBI WGS metagenome assembly CEOU01 (sample SAMEA2620894, study PRJEB7988) | marine metagenome | isolation source: saline water (ENVO:00002010), including
TGCGGGATGTCGAGCAAGACGGTGATCAAGGCAGTGGACCTGCTGATGGATGACGGGTTGATCAGTTGTGAGGGGATGACGCACAGCTGGGGTGGCGGGAGCCAGAAGAGGATTTACCGCGTGACGCACCCAGATCAGCTGGAGTCAGCGCGAGCAGCGATCGAGACGATGGGTGATGAGTTGTTGCCTAGTGACAGAGCAAGGGCAAAGCGTGGAGAGAAGAGGGAAGTTGAGTACGCTTTGGCGTGCGAGGACTTGTAGTTCGGTCGCTTGGTCGTGGTCGGCTTAGTCCTTGCAGGAGGGGTCTTTTGACCTCTCTGGAATTGCGTCAGACTGCTGGCATGTTGTCGTCAATGTCATGCCTTATCTGACAAACAACCAACGGATGGACCTGGGCCTTGAAGGGGCTTGTTGCGTAAAGGACGAGACGTTGGAAAAGAAGAAGCCTGCGGGGTATTACGTCGAAGGGGCCGTAGAGAAGAAGAAGCCTGCTGCTAAAAAGGCGAAGAAGAAGGCAGCTGAAGAGTGAACGAACTGTGGGAGCCGTTACCGCCTGAACTGCGAGACAGCTTCCCGAACTTTGCTTGTTATCTGCTGAGGGAGCTGCACCTGGCGGATACGCCAACGCGTCAGCAGATTGCTGTATGTGACTGGATGCAGAACGGCCCGGACAAGTCACTGACTGTGGCTTTCCGGGGGTTGGGTAAATCGATTCTTGCGTCGTTCTATGCGTTGTGGCGACTGAGGGTCGACCCGTCAGAGAAAATCTTGGTGGTGTCAGCTACGGCAGTGAAGAGCACTGACTTCACGTCGTTCATGCTGCGGTGCATTGGCGAAATCGACATTTTGCAATGTTTGATGCCAGGGCCGAACAATCGCTTTAGCAGCGTTGCGTTTGATGTTGGGCCAACGACTGTGGAGCAGAGCACGTCGGTCCGTGCCATGGGCGTCATGGGCGCCGTCACTGGCCAGCGTTGTACCTGTGCCATCCTCGACGACGTGGAGACACTTGCGAACGTCATCACGCAGCTCAAGCAAGAGCGGGTGGCGCACGCAGTTGAGGAGATCCAGTCGATCATCAAGCCCGACGAGGGTCAGCTGCTGCCGCGCAAGATCCTGTACCTCGGCACGCCACACGTCGAGACATCGATCTACCTACGTCTCGTTAGGGAAAGGAACTACGCCTCGCGGTATTGGCCAGCGTTGTACCCAGAGGAGCTGGATTGCTACGAGGGCAACCTTGACCCGGTAATTGAGCAGGAGGTTATTGAGAACCCCGGCCTAGTCGGTGAGCCGACGGACCCGGAACGCTTTGCACACGACGACTTGCTGCAACGTCGCGCGTCAATGACGAAGGCGTCGTTTGAGTTGCAGTTCATGCTCAACACGCGTCTAACGACGCTGGACAAGTTCCCTATCAGGCTTGGGGATCTGGTCGTTATGGACATCGACGGTACGGCGTTGCCGGAGACAGTGGTCTGGTCAAACCAGCCAGACGTCAGGTTGCAAGAGCTGGTGTGTGTCGGCATGGGTGCCGATCGCTTTTATCACCGGCCGATTTTCTACAACGACTGGATCGGCAAGGACGAGCACTGGCGGTGTGTGCTGAGCGTTGACCCAGCAGGCCGCGGCCGTGATGAATTGGCCTGGGCTGTCGTCGCTGAACTCAACGGCAACCTGTTTTTGCTGGAGTCAGGTGGCAGCACCCTGGGTTACGCCGATGAGGTTCTCCAGCACCTGGCTCGTGTCGCCAAAAAATGGGACGTCAACTACGTCGTGGCGGAATCGAATATGGGTGACGGCATGTTTTCGGCATTGCTGAAACCACACCTGCTCCGGGAACACCCGGTCACGATCGAAGAGGTTCGACATAACCAACGTAAGGAGGAGCGGCTTTGTGACACGTTGGGGCCCTTGATCCAGCAGCATCGTCTCGTCGTCACGACCAGGGTCATCAAGCAGGATTACCGACTTCTTGACGAGGACCCGGAGAACGGGCATAGCAAGTCGTTGTTCGTGCAGGCTTCTCGGCTCACGGCAGAGAAGGGCTGTTTGTCGTTCGATGACCGGCTCGATGCCCTCGCTATAGCCGTAGGCTTTTTCGTTGAATCCGCTGCACAAGATCAGGAGCGAGCACGCCAAGCCAGGGCGGACCAGTTGCAACAGGAGTCTTATGACGCCTGGTTGGACGAATCCGGCGCGGCGATTGACGCTTTGGCGTTGGGTTGGAGGCCGAAGCCCACAGCGCGTGCGCATGGCGGGATCAAGCAGATGCAGATTTGAGGGGCACAACCTTCCCTTCCATCTGGGAAAAGTCCAATTTGCCGGCCAACTTCTTTAATGTGCTGCCTTCTTGGGCAACAGCAGTGACGTTGTTTTGCTTTAGCAACTGCATCGCCTCTGCTCTGGCCTTGCGGTCGCCATTTTTAAGGTCTTCTAGGACTTGAGCAACGACTTCTTCGTGGATTTCCGCCAGCTGTTCTTGTAGATCAGCCACTTTTACGCCTCCGTTGACTAATTTTCCCCACTATGGCGTCTTGACCTGGGCTGGGACAGCGTTAGTGGGTACGCTGGCAACGTCTACAGACATGCAGAGTGGGAGTCGCACCCTCTATTGATCGCAACCTTGTCGCCGAAATGGCGATTAAGTTTCCTGATCAAGCCCCGTCTCTTGAGATGGAGGAAAAAGAGGTGTGGTTTCGCGCTGGGCAGGCGTCTGTCGTCCGTTGGTTAGCGCAGCGATGCGACGACCAGGAGAAAAATGTCTACCAAATGGAGGACATCTAGATGTGCTTCGGCGGTGGCGGCGGTACTCAGGCAACAATTCGCCAGCCTGATTACAACGCTTATGACAAGCAGTTTGCTTTGCAGAAGGCGGCCATTGAGTCGGCAATGCAAAGCAATATGCAGGAGATGCAAGGCGGTTTAGATGAGGCCTTGAGGGAGCAGTCGCAAGTTCTTGAGCAACTCAGTGACCAGGCTCGCAAAAAGGCTGAAAACGCTCAGTTGATCCAGTCGCAAGTCAACGCTCGCGCCATGCGTTTGCAGTCGTTGGTTGGCACGCCGCCGCCAGAAAAGACTGCTCAAGCTCCGCTTGTTGGCGGCAGAGCGCGTGGCATTAAGTCACGCAAAGGGAAGTCGTCTCTTCGCATTACGCGAGGCACTTCACCTGTCAAAAACAAGGCCGGCTCCGGCCTAAATCTCACCATTGCCGCTTCTTGAGGTTCGCCATGTGCTTGGGCTATTCCGCTCCCAAACCGCCAAAGGTCGAATACGTCGGCCCTAGCCAGGAGGACATCGACGCCAACCAGAAAGCTCTTGACGACTATCAAGCGCAATTACTTAGTCAGCAATCGGACTTTGAAGCGCAGTTGCAAGGCCAAATTGACGCTGCAAACAAGGAAACACAGGCTTTGCAGGATCAGCTAGCGCAACAGCAGACAGACATGGAAGCTGAAATGGCAGCAGCAAACGCAGCAGCTCAAGCGCAGGCTGGAGCACAGCAAACAGCTCAATACGCAATTACTGCATCGCAGTCAACTCCTTCTGAAGGAACGCAAACGACTGCCGCCATCGAGAAAAAGAAAAAACCAAAGAGCACGTTGCGTATTGCGCGTAACGCGTTGCAAGCCACGGCTGGCACCGGCCTCAACATCGGAGTCTGATCATGTGTTCTGGAGCGGATAAGCGCAGAGAGGCCAAAAAAAAGGCCGAAAAAAAAGCAAAGAGGCAGGCTAAAAAGGCCGCAAAGCGACAAGCCGAGCTGGATCGCATCGCGAAACAGCGGAAAGCCGCCGCAGCCGCGCAAGAAAGGCAAATGAATGCCTTGAAAAGGCAGGCAAGTGCGGCTTCAGCGGAAGCAGTTGCCCAGCAAAAGGCTATTCAAGAGGCTAATGCGCAAAAAGTGGCCTCAATGCAAGCCGAAGGACAAAGACAGATCCAAGGCATACGCAACCGAGGCCAAGCCGTTTCCAGTTCGCTGCAAATTTTGGGCCAGCAAGCTAGATCGCAGGCTCCAACTGCGCAAATTTCGTCGACTCGAACTGAAAAAAGAGGCGCACGGACGACTACAGCTGGCCTTCGCATGGGCTCTAGTCGCTTTAGGGCTGGCTCAGGGGCAAACGTCGCTACTTAATTCATGGAATCAGCTGAAAAGTGCTACCGGCGGCTGCAATCAGACCGCGATCACTACCTTGACCGCGCTCGCGTCGCCTCTCGGCTGACGATCCCTTACTTAATTCCGGAAACCAACGAGCCAAACGCGCAAACCAAGGAGTCATACGCCGTGCCGTGGAACGGCATTGGCGCTCGCGGTGTTTTGAATTTGGCAAGCCGCATGTTGCTGGCATTGCTGCCGCCAACCCAGCAATTTTTTCGGTTCTCGCTCGACGATGCGGCGTTAGCGCAGGAAGGCATAGAGCCAGAGCAAAAAACCCAGGTTGAAGAGGCGCTAAGCAAGATTGAGCGCCTTGTTTTGCGCGAAATCGAAGCAAGCAACGACCGTGTCGTGTTCCACGAGGCGTTGTTGCACCTGATCATCTCAGGCAACGCACTGCTTTATGTGTCGACGGAAGGCTTGAGGGTGTTTCACCTCAACCGCTACGTCTGTTCGCGTGACCCCATGGGCAACCCGCTTGAGGTTGTGACATGCGAAGAGTTGGCGCTGTATCAGCTGCCAGAGAACGTCCAGGAGATGTGTTACGAGGAGGACGACGAGCTAAAAGGCATCGTTGACCGCAACGACGTAGACATCAAGGGCAAGGAAAAGACAGTCCGCCTCTACACCTACATCTATTGGCGGGAAGACACGGTCTATTGGCACCAAGAAGTCAAAGGCAAGATCATTCCAGGCACTGAAGGGAAGTCGCCTGCGGATGTCAGCCCGTGGCTGCCGCTTCGGATGACCAGGGCAGCAGGTGCTGCATACGGCATCGGCTACGTCGAGTCTGCTGCAATCGCTGACCTGCAAACGGTCGAGGCCTTGTGCCAAGCCATTGCTGAAGGCGCGCTGGCCAGTGCTGCCGTCAAGTATTTGGTCAAGCCAAGCGGCGTGACCAAGCCAGCCGACTTAGCCCGTGCGGCTAACGGGTCGTTTGTTACCGGAGATCCCAACGACGTCCTGGCGCTGCAAACGCAGAAGAGTGCAGACCTGGGTGTCGCTTTCCAGGCCAAGCAGCAGATTGAACAACGTTTAGCGCAAGCGTTCATGCTTGCCGACATGCGCGACGCAGAACGCGTTACGGCGGAAGAGGTCCGCTTGCAGGCGTTGCAGATCGAAAACAGCCTCGGGTCGATCTACTCGATTCTGACCACAGAGTTTCAGGTCAAGTACGTCGCACGCAAGCTCGACATCCTTACCCGCGCAGGCAAGGTGCCGAAGATGGACAAAAAGCTGGTCAAGCCTGTGATGACTGTTGGCTTGGCTGCTGTTGGCAGAGGCAATGACCTAGAGCAGCTCGTCAGGTTTGTGTCGACGCTTGGGCAAACGATGGGACCAGAGGCAATCGCGCAGTACGTCAAGCCGCCTGAGTTAATCAAGCGTTTGGCGTACAGCATGGGCATCGACGTCCTTGGACTTGTGAAGTCTGAGGAGGAACTCATGGCCGAGATGCAGCAACAGCAGCAGATGGCCATGGCCCAGCAAGCAATGCAGGCCGGCATGGCCGACCCGCAGAAACTCGCCAATGCAGCGTCAACGACGCAAGAAATGCAGATGGCACCTGACCAACCCGCACCCGACCAGTAATGACCACGACCCCAGACTCCCCGCAAATCACCTCGCCTGAGGCTGCAGCAGAAGGCATGGTCGCCCCTGGCCAGGAAGACCTGCTTAATGAGTTCATCCAAGAGCAGCAGGCTGAGCAAGAGCCTGACCTGATCGGCGGCAAGTTCCGCTCACAGGAAGACCTGCTTAAGGCGTATCAAGAGCTAGAGCGCAAGCAAGGCCAGCAACCTGAGCAGGCCGAAACTGCTGAGGAGCCAGCTGAGGGCTACAGCGTCGACCAGGCCGTCGAGGTTTACGGCAAGGAAAACGTTGACGCCTTGCAGGAAAAGGGCATATCGCTCAATGACCTGATGTGGAAGGCCGACAACGGCGAAGACATCAGTGACTCGTTTGATGATCTTGCTGAGGTGTTCAAGGTGCCCCGGCAAGTCGTCGAAAACTACGTGTCAAAGGCGCAGTCTGGTGGAGATGCCGCACCACCTGAACTAACGGCCTCTGACGAGGCTGACTTGAAGGCGCTGGTTGGCGGAGACCAAGGCTTTGAGCAAATGGCTGATTGGGCGCGCAGCAATTTGGCAGAAGAGGAGATCAATCGCTTCGACGCTGTTGTCGAGAGCAACAACAAGGATGCAATCCACATGGCCATTCAAGCCATGCAGGCCCGGATGAACGCTAAAGACTCTGTCGTGGAGCCAAAGCTCATCGGGGGCGGAAAGGTCGCAGAACCGTCGCGGTTTGAAAGCCAGCAGCAGGTGCTGGATGCAATGAACAAACTGAATGATCGAGGCCAACGGTTGTACGACGTGGATGAGGCTTATCGCGAGAAAGTCACCAAATTGTTGGCATCGAGCGACGTTTTTTAGTACGGTCACATCAAGAACGCACTGAAAGCAGCAAGCCCTTTTAGGAGGACAACTTGTTCGCGATCGGAGGGGCGCTTACTCGCAAACCAATTTTTATTTAGGCAATGGCTAACCCCATCCTGTCGCGCGCTGGCCAAATTAAAGGCGCAGCTGCAACCTGGGGAGCAGGCGCATCCGGTCTGGATACAGATCGCGCGTTGATGCTCAAGTTGGGCTCCGCTGAGGTGCTCGATTCCTTTCTCAGAACAACAATTTTCAAGGGAAAAACCCGAGAAAGAAATATCCGAGGAGGAAAAAGTGTAGCCTTCCCGATCACAGGTCGGATGGAAGCTACATATCATCAACCTGGGACCGCAATCACAGGGACAACTAATGATCCCAGTGACCTGAATGAGCGCGTAATTTCACTCGACGCTCTGATGATTGCAGACGCTGCGATCTATCAGGTTGACGAGCTTATGTCATATTTTGATGTAAGGCAGCACTACACCGTTGAACTGGGACGTGCGCTTGCATACGAATATGACAAGCGTGTTGCCCGAATGATTTTTGCGGCTGCCAGCAACACCACTCAGCCTCTCGCGAAAACAATTAACGCCCACAAAACGGGCAATGCGATCACGCTTGGAACCGACTACACGGCTTCAGGTGCGACCCGCCAGGCCAAGGGTGACGCCCTGGTCAACGCCATCTTCGATGCACGCGTTGCCTTTACCGGCAAGGACGTTCCCATCGACAACATGTATGCCGTCTTTACGCCGGAAGATTATTTCCTGATCTCCCAGTCAAGCCGTGCAATCAATGCTGACTTCAATGGTGGCGGGGGCGCAAACGGCACGATTGCAAACGGCACTGTTCTGCAAGTTGCAGGTATTCCTGTATTCATGTCGAACCACGTCGAGCAATCGTCCTACACCCTGCAAGCCGGCGATCACAACGCTGATTACGCTCAAGACCTGAGCAAGTGCAAGGGCCTCATCTTCAACAAAGATGCGGTTGGTGTCCTGTCACTGCTGAGCCCTGCTCTGCAAATGACCGGCCCCGAGTACGCCGTCCAGTACCAATCCAACCTGCTTGTGGCCCGCCAGGCCCTGGGCATGGGTGTGCTGCGTGCGGAATCTGCTTGCAAGATTGTCATTCCTTGAGCAAGCTGGGGACGCTTCCTCACACGTTGCAGAAAGAAGGGGCCGAGACTGGCCCCTTTTTTTGTGACGTAGCAGAATGAGCACTACGAGCCTGTAGTGGTCGCATGGGTCTTGCCAATCAAACGGTCACGCCAGGCAGGACGACCCTGCTGGACGCCGTAAACGTCTTGCTCGAAAACATTGGCGAGCAGCCGGTCAACTCGCTGGAAAGCCAGCAGATCATGGATGCTCGGATTGCCGAGCGCACGCTGCTTGAGTTCCATAAAGAAGGCCAGGTCAAGGGCTGGAGCTGGAACTCGGAGTTTGAGTATCAGTTCAACCGGGACAGCTCAACCAAGCAAATCAAAGTGCCGACTTCCGTCGTGCGCTTTTCAATCAATCCCTACGAACTGGCAGGGCGATTCCAGCTGCGCGGTCAGTTGGTTTATGACCGTGAGAACCGGACAACCTTGCTAGGCGACGACATCCCGCATCTGCACGCGGACGTCATCTTCCTGCTGCCGTGGGATGAGGCGCCTGAGGCTTACAACCGTTGGGTCACCATTAAGTCAGCCCGGGTATTTGCTAACCGCGTCCTGGGCGCTGAGGCGCTTTACAAGTACACCGCAGAGGACGAGCGTCACGCTCAAGCAACGCTGGAACGAATGGAGCAGCAGGTCGAGCAATCCAACATCTTGACCGGCAGCCGGGGTTACAACCCGTTCCCGACGTATGAGCCGGCAGGCGGTCTTGCCACGCGTCGCGTTAGCTCTGGGATTCGCCTCTAATGCTTGCCTCCTACGCCATCCCAAACCTGGCGCAAGGCATTAGCCAACAGCCAGATGCACAGCGCGATCCATCGCAGGGCGAGATACAGATCAATGGCATGTCATCCATCTTGGAAGGCTTGCGCAAGCGCGATTGCAGCCAAACCATTGCCCTGGTTTCCAACACAGACTTTGGCGATGCTTTTATTCACAGCATCCTGAGAGACAACGTCGAGGAATATCTCGCCGTTATTACAAGCACAGGTATTCAGGTCTTTGACTTAGATGGCACGGCCCAAACAGTGGCGGCCCCTGGGGGTTATGGCTATTTGAGTTCGGTCACTGACGCGCACGCAAACATTCGTGCGGTAACTATTGCCGACTACACCTTCATCAGCAACACAAAAACCGCGCCGGCCATGGACACGGCCACGGCTCCAGCAACGGCACGGCCGACAACGCATGAAGCTTTGCTGTGGGTCAAGGCTGCCAATTACGGCCAAACGTATGAAGTCAATATCAATGGCAGCAACGTTTCGGTAACGACTCCAGTCGCGCCAGTGGTGACAAGCGGGTCCACGGTGACAGAAAACCGGATCAGTTCTAAGTCAATCGCGGCAAGCATCATTAGCGGCATTGGCAGCATCTCTGGCGTTTCGCTTACGCAAAGCGGCTCCGTCATTCACGTCACCTCCAACAACGCAATCACAATCAGTGCAACGGATGCGCGAGCCAACGCCGACATCACGGCAATTCTTAGTGAGGTGCAGGTCTTTACCGAGCTGCCGACCATCGCTCCTGTCGGCTACCAAGTTCACATCACAGGCGACCCTGGCAACAACTTCGACGGTTACTACGTCGAATTTCAGCCAAACAGCGGCAATTTTGGTGAAGGGGTTTGGTCTGAAACTGTTAGCCCAGGTGTTGAGTACAAGATCAACAACACGACAATGCCGCACTTGTTAGTGCGCTTGCCAAACGGCACGTTCCATTTTGGGCCTGCTGACGGCAGCACCCAGGGCGGGGTCACGATTCCTAAATGGGGCGAACGGGTTGCTGGTGATTACGAAACAGCCCCTGACCCGAGCTTTATCGGGTATCCCATCAACGACATCTTCATCTACAAAAACCGCCTGGGCTTTCTGGCGGATGAGAACGTCATCCTTAGCCGTGTCCGCGAGTTCTTTGAGTTCTTTCCTGAGACGGTCACAAGGGTCCTAGATACAGACCCTATCGACGTGGTGGCGAGTAACAACAGGGTGTCTGTTCTGCGCTACGCGGTGCCGTACCAGGACGAGCTAATCCTGTTTTCTTCGCAGTACCAGTTCAGGTTTAACGCAGCGGAAACTGTGCTGACGCCTGCAACTGCACAGATCACAGTGCTGACCCAGTTTGAAGTAGACGTCAATGTCAGGCCTGAGTTGGCTGGCGGCGGCATTGTCTTTTGCCAGGCAAACGGCGACTTTTCGCAGTTCCGAGAATTTAGTGTCCGGGGAGCTGGTACGGCGCTGACAGCAGATGCGCAAGACCTTACGGGCTACGTCTCGGCGTTTGTCCCGAAGAACGTCTACGAGATGACGGTCAACGACACCAGCAACGCAATGTTTGTCGTTAGCGAGGAGACCGGCTTTAAGAACAGAATTTACGTCTATAAGTATTTCATCAGGAACGAAGGAGAAGGAGCCCAGCGGGTTCAATCCAGCTGGAGTTATTGGGAGCTGGAAAGCGCTGATGCAGTTTTGCAAGCGCTGTGCATCCGAGAAACGTTGTTTTGCTTGGTGAAATACGGCAGCAAGATTTATCTGGAGAAAATCCCTGTTCAAGACAGGTCGCCTGAACCGCCCACAAATGCGCCTTATCCGCTCTTGCTTGACCGCCGTGTGTCGACAACAACGGAGACACCAGCGTCGATGCGCGTCAGCGGAGGTACATACAACGCGATCACCAAGCAGACGACATGGACATTGCCGTACCCGGTGACAACCACAGTGCAGGCGTGGTCTGGCTACAGCACCACAAAGAATGGCGGCGTGCTGATTGGGACCGCAAGTTCGGGCACCTCGCTTACAGCAGATGGTGACTGGTCAAGCCAACCCATTTACTTCGGAGTTCCCTACACCTTCCGCTATCGCTTCACGAGGTTCAAGCTCTACAAAGAGATTGGTGGAGGTAAGGCCGCGGCCAACGTCGAGCGGACGCAGGTAAGGCACGCAAAGCTCAGGTATCACGAGACCGCCTACTTCGACATACACGTCATCCCAGAAGGTAGAGACACAGGCATCTACACCTTTGACGGCACCGTGCTTGGCAGCAGAGTTTCAGGCCTTGGCTCAGCTCAGCCAAATGGGTATGACATCGACGAAAACAGGTTTTTTGAAGGAGTGTTCAACATTCCAATCATGAGCCGCGGCGAACGGTGCATGGTTGAGATCCAAAACGACACTCCCCACCCCTGCAAGTTTTCGACTTGTGAGTGGGTGGCGCTCCTTACCGGCAAGGCCAAATCAATTCGATGAGATGGATCCGCGCGACAGAACACAACGCGATTGAGGTTGGCCTCAATTTGCGGCAGCAAGACGAAACGGAGGTCATGCTCAGCCATGGCCTGGCGCCTGTCGAAGCAGTGGTCTTGAGCTACGAGGCCAGCACTGTTTGCCAAGCAATCGAAGGCGATTGCGGGAACACGGTTGCACTTACTGGAGTCGTCGACAACAAGATCTGGTTGCTTGGCACCAGTCGATTGACGGCGACAAAAGAACATCGACGCGACTTGTGCAAATACGGCGGAGAATGGGTTGACTATTGCCTTGGCGCCTCAGGCGGATACTTGGAAAATATGGTGTACTCAAAAAACAAGCGAGCTATTCGTTGGCTCAAACATCTCGGCTTTACTGTCGAACAACCTGAACCGTTTGGCCCTAGCGCTGCACTGTTCTGCCCGTTCTGGAGGTATGCGTAATGGCTTATCAATTAGCAGCGTCGGCAATCCCTATCACATCAGGCCTCGGTGGCGGCGGCGGCATGATGGCGGCGCTAGGCGGCCCGCTAGGCATTGGCCTGGCTGTTGCTCAAGGCGTCCTCGGCTTTGGTCAGGCGCAAGCGCAAAGAGCCGCAAGAGATCAGGATTACGTCAATCAAGTTGCGTTCCAAAACGCCACTAGCGCGTTCAACAAGTGGCAGGCCAGTTACAACGCTCAGATCACCAACCTCAACAACCAGCACTCGTTCTGGGCAAAGACGGTCGCGTACAACTCCAACCGGAGTTACGTCCATCAGCTGCGCAACTACGAGATCAAGCGAGAGATTGCGCAAGCTGATCGTGTCACTGAGACCCGGACTAGCGCAGGCCTTGGCTACATCACGAACGCCGCGGCCATGCAAGACGCGCTGAAAGAGCGCGGGATGCAGGAAGCCGTAGCTGTTCAGCAATACAAGTACAGGGCATTGCAACAGTCATCCGCGTTCCGCGCGCGTATGCAGGAAGGCAAGTCGTCTGACAGGTACGTCGCTGACTATGACCGCCAAGCCAGCGATTACGCCACCCTCGCGCGCGTGAGCGAAGGACTGCGCAACCGTCAGTACAAGCGAGACCAAATGGCAAACGTTGTTCGCTATCTCAGCGAATACAACAGCCAAACCTTCTACGAAAAGGCTCCGCACCAAGAGCCATTGGCACCGTTTGCACCACTGCCAACCATGGTCATGCCGCCACCGCCGTCATTTACGGGTGGCAAAGGTTCGGACAACAGCGTGCTGGATGCGGTCACTGCTGTGACCAATGGCATTGGCACTGCCGTAAACATCGGTTCATCTATCGGTTAGTAAGCAATGGCAAGCCCGCAACGCCTTCAGCCCGGCTCAATCAATCCCGCCGCCAAGCCTGTCAACGTCGTGCTGCAAACGGCAGCGCCACAGATCGCTAGGCCAGGGCAACCGCAGGCGTTCCCGCAACCGTCGTTGATCACCACGCAGGGCACAGGTGGCACCACCTTTGTGCAGGGTGAAAACAAGTTCAAGGACTTGGCGAAGTCTCTCGGCAACTTCAACCAGGCACTGAGCAGGACCGGGCCAGAGGTCGTCACTGCTTTGGCGAACTACGCCATCGACCAAGGCGAGGCAGAGGCGATCGAGCTGGCCCAGCGGGCCATGGCCAAGGTCGACGAAAGCACTGAGGTTGCCGAGATCGAGAGGGCGCGGGCCAACCGCCAGCTGGCGCGGGAGGACCGGCCGGCTGGAATCCTGATGGATTTCCTCAACCCCTATCGGCAGATTGGGCACCAGCGCGGCAACGCCAAGTTGGCGGCTATGGAAATCCAGGCTCGGATGCCGGGCTATGTCGCTGGGCGTGCAGGCGAGATTGACTACACAACAGCGGACCAAGGCTTTACTGCACTTGAAAGGATCAGGGCGGATCTAAACGCAGAGATCACACAGAAGTACGGCATCTCTCCGGGCAGCCCTGGCTTTACCAAGTTTTATCTGCCTGCCTTAGCTCAAGCCGGTGAGAAGGCTGGCACCCAAATTGCGGAAGATCGCGTCAAATTTTTCGATCAACAGATCCCGTCTCAGCTGGCCACTGAGATAAGGGCAACTGCATTAAACGCGCTAAATGCGGGCTATGTCACGACAGGTGTCGGAGATGAAGCTGTAGTCATCCCAATGATGATTCAAGACAGGGGGCAGGTAGTGCCAAACCCTGAGTTCCACAAGGCTGTGCAAGCAAAGCTCAACCAAATTGCGCAATCGTATGCAGCCCGTGCTGGATTGCCTGGCCAAGCTCAAGAGCGCTTTAAGGACGCTTTTCAGATACTTAGTGCAGAAGCCGATTACGGGGACAACGCAGCATTTAAGAACTTTATTGACAACGTCGTTCCTGGCGAAAATCAAGCGCCGTGGGGCTTGACGTATGCGCAGGAGCGCATTGACAGCGTGATTAAGTATGGCCAGGCAGGCTTTGCTAGAAACAAGGCCCGAGGAGCCCAATACAGTCGAACGCTGCAAGGCATCCTTCTTGACAGAATTGAAGGTATTCCGCCTGGGCCAGCTCGCACAGCAGAGGCCAAACAGGCTATGGCTGAATACATAGAGCAGCTGCAACAATCAGGGAGGCTTGTCACGCCAGCAGACAAAGCGGCAATGACGCAAGTCATTAAAGACACTGTTGAAGTCAGCGATGAACTTGTGTTTACCCAGGCTCCGACAGGGATTGAGCAAAACTATATGAATCAGTTGTCAACTGCAGATGTGTTGACATTCAACAGGCAGGAATGGATAGACAGGATGTATGAAGTCGCAAACACGCTTTCGCTTGACCCTGAGCGCCAGACTCAATTTATTAAAGACGCCATGACTCAGATCAATAGCCTTGGTGAACAAACAACTACGTTTGGCCCTTACAAAAGCATTGTAGAAGACGCGGTAAACAAAGGCATTGATCGGTCCCTTAATCTGCGCTATGGGCAACTACGCGATGCCTACGCTGTTGACGCAAAAGAATCAGAGAACAGGCTTCGCGATTACGCGTTCAAGAAAATAACCCAAGAATTAACTGACCGTTCTGCAAAAAAAGATGGGCAGCTTTCGTTTACGGAGGTTCAAGGAGTTGTTAATGACGTTTTCAAAGAAATTCGCGAACTTAAAAACGACACAGACGAAGCCAAGCTTTTGTTTCCGGGAGTGGTTGGCCCGACCGCAGAGCCAGGCGGAGAGGCAGATTTTCAAGACGTAAGCGGCACGCAGCCCAAGCCAGCCACTACTGACGCCCCTGCCCCCGCACCGGTTCAGCTCTACAGGGTCGGAGAGCTAGACACGATCCCCAACCGCCGGCAGGTGCTGGTCGAATGGAACACGCGCCCGATCATGCACCTGCAAGACATCCGCATGGAGCTGTACAACGTGCTGAATGGCGGTCAGTTGTCGCCTGAGGTACAGCGGGCATGGCGTGACGGTGGGGCAGACAACGGCTTTCAATACCTGATGCGCCAGATGCAAGCGTTCCCCGTCTACATGAAGAACAGCTTTTCCAAAGACTTTCCCCCTGAGGAGATGGAAAAGATCAAGGGAAGGCTGGTGTCGTTTGACGCCTTGAGCAACAAGCTGATGAGCGTTGCAAGCCTGCAATCACGGCCTCAGTTGAGTCGTTTGAACAACTG
>CEOU01083899.1_pt1 | contig 14556 bp, 6 predicted proteins | sample 530731 | NCBI WGS metagenome assembly CEOU01 (sample SAMEA2620894, study PRJEB7988) | marine metagenome | isolation source: saline water (ENVO:00002010), including
TTCCGAAGAAAGCTGGATGACTGTATTCAGCAAGCCAATTACACAAAAATGCGTCAGGTTTTGCCCCCGTTCCTGTGTTCGAAGCACTAAGGAGAGCTAAATCTGCGTTGCTTGCCGTTATACCACCACCCCCACTATTCCGTGCAGCCAAATTGACATACTCAGGATCGTGACACAACAGGGGTGGAACTGTTGCTAACTCCGTGCCGATTCGGGGTACTGCTACGCCTTCTTCCCTTCCTGTTACGAAGTAAGCTGACGAACCAACATAGGTAATTGTAGGTATTGGAGAGCCACCACCGAGATGGTAGTCCCCAAGCAATATACCGTTTATACTGACTTCTGAGGCCGTGTTATAGCGTGTTCCGCCCGATAATGCAGTAGCTAAAGTGAGCTTTGTAGGGCCAGCTACTGAGAAGGAAGCATCTTCACTTAACGCACCCCTTCTGACTTGATGCCCTGCCCCTAATCGCTTGGTGTGTTCCTGTCCGGGTGCAATAAGATAGTCCAAATCATCTCTTGGCGTAACTGAATTGTATGCTGCTTTCACATCGGGCAATCTGAATCCCTTTATTTCACCCAATGGAAGCCCATCTGAGGCGAAAGAGCCTGTTGAATGGTCATACCCCGTCTGAGCCTTTGTATCAAGCGTATCAAGCTCAAATACGGTAGTGCTGTTAGAACTCTTACCCGATCCAAAGCCATGATGCTTGTGTTCTGTTTCGGCTTCAAACAACAAAGTGTAGGAAGAACCGTGAGAACGATGCAATTGTCGCCTCATAGCAGACGGTGTGCCTCGGTGCATCAATGGGGTGACGAAGCTGTGTCCTTGCCGTGCAAAGCGTATTCTATGGTGCGGATAGGCATTTCCTGTGGGGCTACCGTTGTTCGTTTGAGTCAATACCGAACCTCTTTCTGCATGGTCAGTTATTCTATGTGCTGAGAATAAGCGTGTCGTACCGCTTGGAACAGCACCAGCGGGGGTATGAGGGGTCAGACCCTGTTTCGTGCTTAAATCGGGATGCAGAAGCCTTTGTGTGTGGAAAATTAGTGTGCGGTCATGAGTGTCAAACTGGGAAGCTTCGTTTGAATCCTCAGCTATACCGGGTTTTCGAGGGTCGGGGGCGGTCAATCCACCCAACCCCCAAGTCATGTTTGAATGGGCTTGGATGCGGTCATGCCCACTTCTAACGAATATTTCTCCCGGTATTTCGGATGGGTCTGGAAGCTGGATTGCGAGATTTGGCGTTAATTTGCCGTCTGTTGTTGATGGCCCTGTGATTTCTTCTCCCGTAATTGGATCTTCTCTTGTGTTCTGTAGCTTGTAATCTCGAATTACTACGCCCCAAGGCGAACCACCGAATAGAGTCAATATGTTGCCTTGGTCGTCTTTGGTAGTCAAATCATCAAAGACCATATTCTCATTACTTATCTGCAACCCCCTAACTTTGGAAGATGTGTTCAAGGATTTGGCCGTGAATATGGGTCGAGGGGCGTACCTATCGTTATCATATTTCAGACCTTGAGCTACAAAGTCGCCGGAATATGTGGTCACGGAAGTTAATTCATCAGTAGTATGGGCGACTATATTCGTGGATGTGCCTGTTGTCGCCTTGTATCCTTCTTTAGTATGGAGCATATCTCCCGAAGTCATAGGTAGCTTAGTCCCATATTCCATATTCGCCATCTTAACCTTGTTAGAACCTGTGGTATCTGAATCAACCTTTGTGATTCCTCTAAGAGATGGCTGTGTTACTGTGTAATCAGGCGGGGGAATATCGGGCAGGTCGCATGAGTTAAGTCCCTCTATGCTAAATCGAACATATCCGTGTCCCGATGAATGAGCTGTTGCTACTGACCCCTTACAGTCGTAATTAGTCGCAGGTAGTCCCATGTTGCCCCCATCTAACGGTTTAGCTAACAGATTCCATGTAGGAACACTTTGCCCCAATCCTTGAATTACTGGGCCACCATTAGCTGGCGACCAATAATTGTGATCGCTATCCCAATTTGGGCTTGTAGCCCGTTGTTCCCAAGTAAGCACTATTGTATGCTTCTCCGGCTCACCCGCAATCTCAAAGGTCGCACCGCTAAGTGTATCGGGATGGCTACTCACTTGAGTAATAGTTGATGATAGGTTTTCTGTAATAGTGAAGTTGGCTTTGCTATCCTGTCCTGTGACTACATGGCCTAATCGCTTAGGGCCATAGTAATATCCAGATATGTTAGTGTAATTCAAAGTTAGATTTGTATGACTGGAATCATTGTAAGTGATTGTTCCTGTTGTAGGCAAATCGGAAGGGTATCCATTTCTGTAAGCCCCGTCAAATCTCAATATCAGATTGCTATCACTTGTTGTTCTGAACGCAGATCCTGTGTATGTCGGCTTCCCAGACATTCTAACATACCTTGCTCGAAGATACCTTGTTCCGTTCTTTGATACCTGTTTTACCCGCCTACTGTTTATTTTCGCAGCGATAGCTCTTGTTGCTTCTTGGCTTCCTAAGTTGTATGTGAAGCCCGTTCCATTACTGCCCAAATCAGTATAGAGCTGTTTCAAATCAACCACTATTACATTGTCAGCTTCAGATGGTACGGAAGATGTTGCTAATGGTGTTCTGATAAGTACCGTTAGCCCTTGCTTCCAGTTATTGCTATTAGCACCATACTGCCAAGTAGTAACATCATCTGCGTATTCAGTATTGGGATAGGTAATGTGCATAGCGAAATAACCGCTTGCGGGATAACCGGATGCACCAGCTAATGGTTTGACTACTGCGGGGTATAACTGCTTGGTATAACGAGTCATCACCATACCCCCTTAGCATCCCATAGAGCCGTTGCATCGGCTTGTGTCAATGGATAATTATGTATTGCTACATTTGATAGCGTTCCCGAAAAGAAGAGGGTATCGCTAATATCCATTCTTCCCTCATTAGTCCCATCGGATGCGTCTATGAATGTGCCATCAGAACCTTTCTTGGCTATATGGCTCATCTCCACATAGGAACTGCTTGTTATTGCATCATAGGGATATTGATACATTTTTCCAATCATATTCGTAGTTGTTGAAGAACCGAAACTAATTTTCTTCAATGCAGAAACACCAATCAAACTCATTTTTGTTGCAGCAGTAGTGCCGAGAGCTGAGGGTATGGAAGCTGCAACATAGAGAGCTGAAGATGAAGAAGTAGTAGATACATTCACTTCATTACTCAAAGAACCCCCATCGTGAACTTTTCGAGATGTGGTAATGTCTTGCATTCCTGTTAAATTAACAGTCCCAATATCCCATGAACCGCCTATGTTGTCACCACCGAACTTCAACCCCGTTGCGTTAGCCAAATAGATTGTTGCGTTATCGCCTGTCTTAGATGCAACAACACAAGACCATGCGTCACGATCTATTCTCAGCCCGCCTCTATCTACATCATTGAATACTACTTTCTTATTGCCCGATGATGTAGCATAACAGAAGGCGACTTGGATATACTGATTCACACCCGCATTCTTTCCAGCTAAAAACAAACCCCAAGGCCGACCATTGGAATCTAAACCGGAGATTATTGGCCCACAAGTAGGATTTGTTAATGACCCTTGATTAAAGAACGCACTAATTGAAAAATCTGTTCGGCAATCAAAATCTGCCATTGGCCCATACTCAGCTTCTACACCCGAATTGTAATTGTATAACGCAATACATTGGTCTTTCTCCCCTGTTCCACCGTCATTAAACTGGATGCCCTTATCAGCACTATCAACGCTATTTGCAGGGCCATTTACAAGCGTGAAATTAGCACCTGTTCCTGTTACTCGAATCGGAGAGCCATATATGTCCTCAGTCATTTGAGCATTGTTTTGACTATGAGAACCCGATGCAACCGTTTCATTCATCCTCACATATACTCGACAACCATCAACCATGTCACCAGAACTATCCACGACTAACTTGTGATGGAATCCTCTTAGGGTGTTTTCGTTTATCGTATCTTCATTTGTTATGTCTGTAAAATCAAGAACGGCTGAAGCTGTTGATGTTTCGTGTAGGTTTTGGAATCCGCTAAATCCAGTAGGGCCTTTGGATAGGAAGTGTTTGTAGTCCGATGAGTAATCATTTGCCGTTCCATCGCTTATATCAAGCACCACACCCGTATGACCACCACCAAAGAATACTATTCCATTAGGATCAAGGCGAGGCCACAGTATCTCAACATCTATGTTGTTGATTTCCGTACTTGCAGACCCCACATCTTCATAGAAGATTTGATAGAAGGAATCCAAATCTTCTCTTGGGTATATTTTTTGAATGTAGAATGAGTTTGTTGATGTTCCAGAACCTACCGATTGACTAATGTATTCAAAATCGGCTAATTGCCCCTTAACTCGCATTATCCCTTTGTTAGATGCAGAAGTCAATGCCCCTATCCTCTTCATCCAATCCTCAGTTTTTATGCTAACAGCTAATCCTGAGATATATCCTGTTGATACTGCTGATGCTACATCTGCTTGAGGGAATACCATCTTGCCATTCCATAGGGTGTAGGTTGCCCCATCAGATGCTTGAACAACAGAAGGAGATGCGACTGTCTTTATCTTGCACACACCACCTAATCCATCGTATGACCTTATGTTGCTCTCAGCATCGTGTATAGAACCATGTGGTGCGCCTCTAAATGTGGATATAGGCACATAGGTTTCTCCATCCGATCCTATCGGTAGCGGTGCAGGGAATGAGTTAGGGTGATACGCCCTGCTGTTGTTAGCCGATAGCCCGCCATACCCTACTACCGTAGCTGGTTTGTAGGCATAGGGTGTGTTGTTGTTGATATGTACGCAGAAGTTTCTGCCTGTTGCACCGGGAACGGTACTGTGTATTACGATTGAAACCCCTGCTTCTCCATCCCTGCTCTCAGTATCCTTACCCATGAAAGCTCGAACATACCCCATGTGCGTTCCTGTATCTGTATTGGTCGTAGCAAACAAGGGTGGTGGGTCAAAGGCACTACCGCCTTGACTATTCTTAGCTTGAGGATGACCTGCCATGTTAATTCGCCTAATGACTTCTTCAACACATAGATTGAAGTCGCCCATTTTCACAGCAATATCGTTGAAATCCAGCTCTAATGGCCGAACATATTCTAATGCGGATCCATCGGATTTCTTGCCTTTTAATGAAAGCTGGCTACATTTCATTATGACTGGAGGATCGGTATAACGGTCAGCAGATGCCTCTTGAACCTCAGTTATATCCCAATCAAAGGCTTCCATGTTAGGGCCTTCTTTGATTAGGTATCGAGCTACATTATCAGGGTCTTGTTGTTTTGCAGATGAAGTCTTGCCTAACAGATTACAAGCAGCGGTAGCCATTTCTTCAGCTAACAATGGTGCTAATTTTGAGAACTCATATCCATCCAATGAGCTTGGAGTACCATGTGCTGAGTTGTAAGCTGTAATTACATCAGCCAAATTAGCTATGAAGTCTGCATTTGTTACTGCGGTTGAGCTGTTGCTACCATCTGCGTTTTGCACATACCCTATGCCCAAGTGTATGTATCCGCCCAATGTAGCTACAGAACCTGTAAAAAGCCCGTTGGGTGTTGTTGAGTCTTGGTCGGCCAATGTCACTGGATGGCGTATGGGGATTCCATTTACTCTCGTCAAGGTAGTGGCGTTGGTATATGTGACCTTTACCAATTGACCTAAGCCATCGTTAATCGTAGGATGGCCTTCACCTATTGTAATCCAAAATGTATTATCACAATAATCTGCATTCCCCCTCTCCAAAGTAGATTTAGCAAATGCAGAAGCATCATCCAGTGTGAAAACACCGCTATTGTAATTCGTAATAACGCCTTGAACCGATGGTCTTTGGCATCTTGAAATCCATCTGCCTGTATCAGCCGTAATGAAATCCCAATACTGATCTGTAATCTCAATCGAGGCCACATCGTCAGCCATTCCCCAGTCAATAGAAAACCTGCTTTCGTATGTTTTCATCTGAGGTCTATTTGTTGCCGTCATGGTGCAATCAATACTCATCTTAGTGGATCGGACTGTGGATAGCGGTGTCCTTGAATCGTTATCTGAGTTTTCAATTGAATCAACATCGAAAAACATAGAGGGGAATAATGGTATTTCGGTGATAGCTCTTGTTGAGGCATAATAGGTGGATGCTTGCTTGTCATTCCTAACTGAGGCATTACCACTACCCACTATTCTGTCCTTCCAACCGGGGAATAGAGGGTGTTCGGTGTATGTGGGCTGAATATCTATTCCGCCCTGCCCCAACCCGCCTAAAGTCAAGCTAACAGTCGGTGTCCCTAAATCTCCTATTTCCTTAATCGGAGAACCTTGACTCAAATTGAAATCTCGTATCGCCCTGCTATCTGCAATATCCATCAGTATTGAACGCCCCCTCAATACCAATTGAGTAGTACCCATATCGTCAGATATAGGAGCTACTTCTTCGATTCTTCCTTTCATAAGATTCAATTCAATTATAGCGGTTGATGAATTGCTACCTCCATCTCTTGTAGTCAGTATATCGTCTAATGTAGCAAATCTGCTTCTCTTAGCTGGATGGACTAAGACCAAGCTCTCGTCTGTTTTGAGGTCGTTGTCTATCAAATCAAAGCCTGTTAGATTAGATCGTCTAAATGATGCAGGTGTTTGGGTTTGCCCTCTATAATCGGTCTGTTTTGACCGTTGTATGTTTTCTATGAATAATGAATGGTATTCCGAGTTGCTTGTGTCATCGGGGGTGTTAGTGCTTGGAACAGGCTTTGGTCGGCCATATCCTTGAATGCCCGTGCCTACTGTGACTACGCAATCTTCGATATTGATGAAAGGAGAGGGTGTTATGTCGCCTGTTGGTGAAGCTGTTAGTGAATGGCTTGAGAATGTGCCGTTGAATGATGCTGTTGGAACTGAAATTAGCCCGCCCGGAGCTGTAATCTTGAACAGTATGTCTTTGTGATTAGCAGGTGTGCTTGAAAAGGGCTTTCTAAGCCATTCTGAGAGCGACTTAGAGCCAAAGTATGCACTACCACAGGGAACGGTCTTACGCACGACCAAATAGCCTGTATTCCCTATTGCATGATAGCCCGTAAGCTTGGTGTTAATCCCACTTCTAAGATTAAACCCTGTTCCGGCTACTACTTCCCCAGTCAAATCTATTGCATCATAATAGACTAACACTTTCGAAGGGCCACCTGCACTAACAAGTGCGGCTGGTGATTTGATAACCGCAATCCGAGCTTCCTTCTCTGGAGTTAGGTGTCGAATGTATGCGTCATTGGTGGGAACGCCATTGGATAATTGAGCTGTATGATCTGTATCTAAGCCCTTTAGCATGAATGGTCTAATATCTTCAACCGCCAAAGCGACTATTTCATCACGGGTTGATGCAGAAAAGCTGTTTGTAGCGTATGCCCCTACTCCTGATTCCGTAATTATCCTATTGAAAGGAACGCTACTTGCATCTGTAGCTAATACTGATGACGATGTATTAGTAACTCTTGTAATTCCACCAGAATATACATTCTCGGTAACTTTGACTATATCGTTTTGCCCGATAATAGAGCCAATAGACATATCATCGCTAATGTATTCAAACGAGTTAGCAATTCCTTGAACAGTCTGCTTCACCGTCTGCTCATCGGGCTGTGGTAATTTTTTGAGGAAGAAATCACCATCAACCAATGTGTATGATGTAACACCGCCCATAGCTGGATATGTGTCGGCAGGGTCAGCTAACACAGTAGCACTATTTGATGAAAGTGTGCGACTTTTTGGAGATATGAAATATGCGTCATTGTTGAACTCGGTGCTATCTGAGAATCTTTGATTCTGAGTAAATGTGTATTTTGTAAATGTGTCCTTTGCCCTTGTTTTCTGACCGCCTACGCTTGCATGGGTATTCTCATTACCTTGATCTATCAATACATCGGATTTTCCTAATACAAACCATACAAGTGCATCCGTGCTTGGTGGGAACAATGGCTTTTGGGTTTCGGGAAGATTATCAACGCCATTGTTCTGCTCATCATTAGCCAAATGAATAGATGTGTAGCTCAATTTACTATTCACGAAATCTATTGCAGTAATCCTAACTCTTTCTGGAACTATTGACATGGGATTCATATCAACCGCAGTAGCTGAAGCTGTTGCTACATCATCAGCCCACCGAATCATCTTGCTTGCCGGACTGGTGCAAAGACCAGTTAATGGGTGTGTCCCAGAATGGTTGATTATTGCATTTAGTGAAGTCGAGGCAACCCCGCTAAAGTATTCTGCATCGGTTAAGCTCAATGTTCCAGAAGCATACCATGTTTGATTCTTAATGTTCTTCAAATCAACGCCTGTGATGTAAGATGCTAACTTTTCCAATGCGGTATAACGATCCACACTTGCATTGGGATTAGCTGGATAATCACGAATCTTGAATGTAGTCCCGCTATCGCCTGTGAATGTATGTCCTACTGCTACCATAGGTAAAGGCATCAAACCATCATGAGTATCCGGCCCATCTCTCCCTTGATTCGTAACAGCTGCACGGGCATTGTCAAAGAAGTAAATATCGGGCATTTCGAAATCATCTTCAAATAACCACAGTCCAAGTGTGGTGTCGTTGTTGGTTAATGGTTCTAATTTAGGATCTGTAATCCCTCGATTCAATCTTATTGACTCTATTATCCCCCTAAACTCTCCACCTTGACCTCCTATAAACAAGTCAGAAGATTTCTCAGCCACTAACGGTTTTTCACCTGCAAGGTTTTGTTCAGCAACGAGGTCGCCATTGATATAACAGCGAATGAACTGCCTTGTGAATTGAGCTGTGAGCATCACCAATGGTTGTTCTCCAAGAGTAAGGTCGTGTGGCTTATGCTCACCACCACTATATGTTCCTGAGTTGCTTTGAGTAGCTACAGGCACATTGTATGTGGTTTCTAAGCGGTATGTGCGTTCATCCGTAGTCACATCAAAAATCATCGGCCCAGAAGAAAAGGGATTTCCATAGGTTAGCTTGAACTGACCGGGTTTTTCAAGAACAACACCGCCATAATCTGGGATGATACACGCATCAATGGTGAATGCGCCTCTAATCGTGTTCAATGGATTGGAAATCAAAGGCTCATGCAATCTACCTATTCTCGGTGCATCGCTCTTAGGTGATTTTGCGGTTGCGGCAAATGCGGGGTGTCTTAGATCTAAGCCCGATTCACGGAACTTGCCTGTCGGCACGACTAATCCATCAGTTAGGCCATTCAGCCTAACGGCTTTACCATGATAACGAATCAAACCCATCTCAAATACCGACCAATTGCTCAACAACAGCCAAGCTCAATTCATAACTCCAAAATCCATCGCCAGCTTCGTATGAAGGATTCCAAGTCAGAAGAGTACAAGGTAATGCGACACCTTGTTCCAAATATGGGTTGGGTCGCACTTTTTCGTTATTTACAATTGACACGGGGTCAAACTCTCTTGTGTTTTGTGAGGCTGAATAGTTTGTTCCCGGCCCTGCGGGTACTATGAATTGCCTCAATACTTCTTGGCCTGTGCTTGAACTTGCTATTGACTCATAAGGAACTCGAACACCTACGATATACTTCTTCACCACTTCGGCATCTTCAATTTGTAGGAATCTTGATGCGTCAAAGGATGCAACGCTATCGGGCAAATCAATTACATCTCCTGTTAGTGTATTTGGAGAGAGTAAAGCACCACCCGCAGACATATTAGCAAGATTCAGTAATTCTTGCACCTTATCGCCCATCGTCATTTTATTGGAATTAACGCCACCAGTCATATTGCTAACATAGAACGACTTATCCCATTTAGCTCTTGAACCATCAACCAAAGCGTATGTATTACTACCTGCATTCACGCCCTTTTGAATTGTAACCGCAACATCTCCACCCGATCCTACTGATTTGTTTTTGATTAGGATCTGCTCGCCATTATACACGGTGCTTATGTCGCCTGTTTGATGGTAATATGAATTATTCATTTGTTGGCCTTTGGCTTGAGATATGGAAAAGGCGGTTGTGAAGGCGGTTGTTGCACCGTCAATGGTTATACTTGCAGAATTGAGAGCATTTACAATAGTGGTGGCAAGAGAGTCAGATGTGGTTGTTGAGCTGATATTTACACCGATTATGCTATCTGCGACACTTGAGGTTGTAGTGCCGTTAGCAAGTCGTATAGCAGTAGTTTCGCCTAACCCTGCATCAAGTTGCCCTTTTGACTTGAATGAAATCTCAACACCATCTAAGTCTGCCTTTACTGTGTTCCATGAACCTGCTGATGTTGAATACTGCCCATACCATGTTGAGCTGGGGATTGTTCCTGAAGCTTGAGATAGGTCTATGGTAAAAGCTGACCCTGTTCCCAATACTTCGCTATCGTCATCTGTAACAATTCCACCTATGCTGATTCCTACATCGGTAAGGTTGGTATCAATACCAAAACGCTGACCTAAGAATGGTATTGGTGCAACCGTAGTATTTCTTTTCAAATCAAAGGTAATGGTATTCGCATCTAACTCGATAATTGAGCTATCTCTTCTAATAAGCTGTATCTTCGGCATTATCAGACACCCCTTGTGAAGCCCATTCCTCTTGACCTATTTCTGAATGTGCGTTGAACCTCTTGACTGACAGCCTTAGCTATTTCCTTAGCATTACCACCGCCCTTCACAGCAATATTGACTGTGATGTTATCTCCACCGCCACCACCCATGCCTTTGACGGTTACAGGAATTGTTCTACCATCTGGAAGAGGAACTACCGCTTCTGTACCGTGTAATGCAACGGGGTATCCGCTTGTCGGCCCTCTTGATATACCTCCAGACGACCAAGGAGTTAGACTACCTAAGAAATCACCTGCCGAATCAGCAATACCGCCCAATGATATTGAATCAATTGCATCTATCAGCTCATTGATAGGGGTCATGACCCAATCAATCGCATCCATTATCGGATCCTTTATTGCGTTATACATTGAGGCGAATATATCTGCTACTTGTTCATAAACATACACAAACGGTGCGATAATTGCTTCGCCAATGTTGATGAATACTGCTACCAAAGAGTCAAACAAATCTCCGGCTATATCCAAAACCTTGCTAAACAAGCCACCGATGATTCCCGGTATGTCACGCCAATTTCCTGTGAATATAGCCATCCATACATCTGCAATTGTTTTCATCACGGCAAAGGCGATTCTAAATGCAGCTACTACTATTGCTATTGCCCCTGCAATCACATTTATGATGATTTTAACCACACTAACAATTCCAACAGCAATTGGCCCTAAGAAGAATGCGAGGACTTTTGCGGTTAGAACCAGTATCTCGCCTACTACGATTACAAAGGGCGGTAAAACCGCACCTATCCAACCAATTAAATCCGCAAAGAATAGCAATAACCCACTATTTATCAAGAAATCAACAAAACCACCAAAGATAGCCGATACAGCTGCAAAGACCGAATCGAAGTTTATGCCAAAAGCATTCAATATCTCTCCAATGTAGCCAAAGACCAGTAATACTGCGGTCAAAATGCCCGCATAGCCATCAATAATAGCTTGGAATGCACCTGTTTCAGCCATATATGTGAATAATTTAGCGAACTCTCCAATTACCATAGCAATCACATTGAATGCAAACACATAGAATTGCATTATTAGCGATATAAGACCCATGATTGCTACTGTTGCTACATTTAGCAAAGGCGACCAATCTAATGCGAGAATAGTAGCTCCAATTGTTCTGAGATGCCCAATAACTTCCAATATAGAATCCTTAATGCTTTCAAATGCGGCAAAGAACTCTGGGAACGCTGCCGTAGCCCCACCTATTGATCCTGTAAATATTACAAGAGCTGTTGATACCAAAGCAAATATTCCAACAAGGAATAAAATCGTCATTTTCATGGCTTGAAGCGTCTTTGTTAGTGGGCTTAATGCGTCACTCAACGCTTCAACGGATTCTGTTGTTTCATCAACGGTCTTATCCGTGTCTGTAAATGCCTCAGCTAACAGAATAAGATACTGTTTTGCCTTCATGAATATATCAGTTAGTGGCCCTAATGTCGTATTCAGAACTTTGTACTTCAATGCGGCTACTTGAGCTTCTTTGCTGGATTTTTTCATCCCAACCATAGCGTTGGCTAATCCACTTAATCCGGCTGTAAAATCACCTGCCGCCATCCCCCTCTCCCCTCATGTCAGCATTGACACGATCAAAGAAATCTTCCAGCTCCCCCGCATCACTGGTAGTCCGTATAACACGCCCGCCTTTATTGTTACCTTTGTTATACTGCCTTTGTTGCTCTTTACGCTGTTTCTCTAAAGCTTCTGCCTGTTTTTCTTGTGACACTTGAACGAACATATAATCGAGCATAACACGATCATACGGCTGGTTATCCCATGAATGAGGCGGGCAATTGAAATGTGTTCCGAGAACAAATCTAATCGTTTGAAAAGTCAAGGCGTTTGTTTGTTCCTTGCTGAAAGGATTGACCTTCCCTTCACTATCAATATACTTCTTCAAGTTAGGGAAGGTTATCCCAAAGGGGATGTTTCGCCACCTATGTTCTCCATCAATTGTGTAAGACTGGGCAACACAGCCTGTAGCTTTGAGCCGACTTCGGGCTTCAGCTTATTCAAATCTGATTTTTTGATTTGAGGCTCGGTTTTTACCACGCACTTGTTCAGAACATATTTCCAATAACCGCCAAAATCCAATTGAGGGTTAATGTCATCTCCATCCATATTGAACTCAACGAACTTGGTAAGAGCTTCCTGTTGCTCAATCCAAGATAATGGCTTAATCCAAACTTCAAGGTTGCCCTCTTCGGTTTCTATTGTATGATGGTCTGGATCACTACTGATTATGAAACGACTACTCAACCACATCACCTTCTGACTCGTCATCAACCACTACTTCATTGGACTCCCCCGAATCCTCCGTAGTTTCTTCTGCTACAACCGCAACACCATCAGGGTTGGCTGCATCCCAACCCCTAAGTCGAGCAATTAAATCGCTCTTATTACCATAGATAGGCTCTCCCCTTTCTGTTAGGAGAACTCTCAAATCTACTACTGTTAAGCTATCATAATTATCGGTTACAACCGCTTCGGTTTCGACCTCAACAGGGATAAACAAAGAACCAGACCAAGATAGCCCTGCGGGACTTAAACCACCCGCAGATGTTATTTCTCCTGTTTCATCAATAGTCCAATCAACAAGGTGGCTTGAGCCACCAACAATTACCGTTCCGTGTATCCTCATTGTATCACCTCATCTTTCTCTCTTTCATAACCGTTTTCATCATAGTATGAAGTAAGGCGAGTTTTCTGTTACCTTCATGTGCCTTACGACTATCTCCACATCAGCCATAACCGGAGATTTATCAGACGGAACTTGGTGTTCCGATTTAGTAATCGTATAATCCTCTAAAGTAATGGTTGCAGTTTCTCTTGTTGCATTACTTCCAACCTTAGTCATAGTGATTGTAATGTCGTTTGTATTCTTGTGATGCTTTCTGGTTCGCAATTCATCCCAAAGCCTCTCATCTTCAACCATTACCTGCATAGAGAAGCTGTATTCTCTCTTGCCCTCAGTAATCTCAAGTGGAAGTTGTGTTGCACCGTGTTGAATCTGATCGTTATCAACGGTAGTGCCTTCATATCCTCGAATAAACCATCGTGATTCCAAATTATTAGTTACAGATAGGCTGAACTGTGTTCCTCTAAGGACTGGTCTGCCGAACACTTCAACATTCACATCTTGGAACAGATATGGTTTCTCACCATCTACTGCAATACCTGATATTTTTCTATTTACCGCAGATTCGGCAGTATTGTCGAACATCCTGTGAGGTTTCATCGTGTTTGTTGTAGCGGTGTAGTGCCTTGCAGCTTCATAACTTAGGTTTAGTTTGACTTCACCCTCAGAATCAGCATCAATGGTAGCTTCAGTAGCCTTACACCCGCTATACAGACGAAGCAATTGCTTTGAATCCACATCTGCGTCTTTCTGCCTAAAGGATTGCTCAACCGTGAATGAAGGCAATACATTGTGTCCGAACAAAGTATGAGTCACACCGAATTGTAGCTCTTTTGATGTTGCATCTATGTGCGGGCTTCCTCTTTGATTGCTCGTTCCGGTGTATTGTAGCCTCTCAACACCACAGGATGTAGAAGTGTGGTCGAATGTTAGTGGTTCTTCCACATAGATGTAATCGGCATCATTACCGTTAGCTGAGCCTACTGCTATAACTCTCCTAAGCTCATTCTTGAATATCTGACGATCTGTTTCAGCTGCATCTTGCCCCGGTATGGTGTGCTTGTCTTTGTCTATGATTTGCACATAGGATGTTCCGGCTGTGAACTTAGCAGCATTAGCCGAACCGACTTTGATTCTAATATCGCCCGCAGATATGTTAGCAGTAACGCCACCTAACAGATAAACCGCTTTATCGTCAGTCTGCGCCCTCGCCAAAGCTCCAGAGTCTATATCTGCACAGGTACTCAAAACCGCCCCCGAAG
>CEOU01034982.1_pt1 | contig 14385 bp, 21 predicted proteins | sample 530731 | NCBI WGS metagenome assembly CEOU01 (sample SAMEA2620894, study PRJEB7988) | marine metagenome | isolation source: saline water (ENVO:00002010), including
AATAAATATAGTGAGAAATAAATGACATATTTGGCAGAAGATATAATCAAAGAATCTATAAAAGAATTTAAAGCTGAACAAAGCAGAAGAAGAAGACATCATGTAGAAAAAATGATAAATTACTACATGGGGCAGAATACTGATCAGTATATTGATGAATACTTTTCAGCAGATACTTTTAGAGAAGTTCCACTATATAAAATTAATGTTACTAAAAAATTTATAGACAAGTTAGCAGGAGTATATAGAAATGCTCCTAGAAGAAAAGTTGGTGGTACTTATGACAATCCTAGATATGAAGGATTGATACATAAGAAGAATCTAAGACTAAAGCACGTTGAAAGGATGACTAGACTCTTAGATGTTATTGCACTAAATGTTAGTTTTGATGAGCAGACAGAAAAAATAAATTATCAACCAATTTATTATTTTGATGCTTATTTTGATCAATTAAATCCTAAAGAGCCTATAGCTGTTATATACCCAATGCTACAGCCTACAGATGATTTATCATATGCTGATGATGTAATGTTCTGTTATTTTGATAATGAGAGAAAAGTAATTTATGATAGTGATGGTAATATTATAGAAGAAATTCCTCACTCATATGGTGTCTTGCCCTTTGTATTCCCAAGAAGAATAGAGCAAATTGATGATTTCTTTGGAGAAGGTGCTATTGATATTGTTTCTGTCAATGAACATATAAATATTACAATGACAGAACTTCAATTAGGATTAAGATTTCAAATGTTTGGACAACCATTTGCTACAGGAGTTTATGAAGATACTCCTATAACAAGAACAGGTTCAGACACAATAATTAACTTACCTGAAGGTGCTAATTTTGGTATAACCTCACCAAATGCAAAAATAAGAGAAGTCATAGATTCTATTAAGTTTCAAGTAGAAATGTTAGCAATGACTAATCATCTTTCTGTTTCTTTTGAGTCAAATCAAGATAGACCTAGTTCAGGACTAGCTTTAATGATAAAAGATCATGATAGGATAGAATATTACAAAGATGATGTTGAACTTTTTAGAGATTTTGAACACAACCTTTATAACCTTGAGCGTACTATTGCTGACACTAATGGCATTTTTCTTCCTGACGATTTTTCTATTGATTTCTTTGAGCCTGACTATCCTATTTCTATGCAAGAGCAAATTGCAAAAGATACTTGGGATTTAGAGCGTAATCTTACAACACTTCCTGAAATAATGATGAGATATAAAAAAGACATTACTTTGGAAGATGCAAAGAAATTAATAGGAGAAAATTCAGAAATTAATGTTAGATGAAAATAATATAGATAAAGCTGTAGATAAACTTGTAGATGATATAATGATTGAGTGTGAATCAATCTTTGAAACATTTAGAAAAAATTGTGAAAATGATATGAAGTTAAGGATTAATCTTAATAGAAGAACTAATGATGGTGATCCACAGAGAGAATTGACTTATAAGGGTAGAAAATACCCTGAATTACCAATATTAGTACAAACAGGATCTTTAAGAGATTCTATAAAAGTTTCTTTCAACGAAGTATCAAAGGGAAAAGATAATTCCTTTCTTAGTGCAGATGGATCAGATTTAGCTCGACAGCATAATAAGGGTTATACATATACAATGAGAAATGGTGTAAAAAATAAAGTAGATCCTAGAATTTGTTTAGAAATACCTAAAGAATATGAATTTGATGGAATTAATGATAAATTTATGATAGAAGATATATCTAAAGTTGCAGTAAAAGAAATTAAAAACTTTATTAATAAAAATTTAAAAATAAAATATTAAATTTATTTAAATTACATATAACAAAAAGGAGCAGTAATGCTAGAAGATAATAGTCAGTTGACTAAAGAAACACAAGAACAGAATGTTCAAACTACAAATTCAGAAGAATCTGTTGATTATAAAAGCCTCTACTTGCAGGAAGTGCAGAATGCAAAAAAACTTCGCAAGAGATCGCAGGATGTAGAGAAAAAACTCACCTCTTTCGAGAAAAAAGCAGAAGAGGGTAGATTATCACAACTTAAAGAGAATGAGCAGTATAAAATTTTGTCAGATGAATTACAACAAAAATTAGATGCTGTTAATCCTTATAAAGAAAAGTGGGAATCTTATGAATCTCAGAAAAGAGAATCTTTACTTTCTCAGATACCTGAGGCTGATAGAGAAATGTTAGCAACTAAAGACTTGCAAACATTAGAATACATTGTGAAAACACAAAGTAATATTACAACTAATAATCCTTCATCATCTGTTGGGGTATCTAGAAATATCTCTACTCAAAAATCTTGGTCAGAAATGAATGAGCAAGAAAGAAGAGAATATTATAATTTTGCCTCTAAGGGTGGTAGGGTATAAATTTAAATAAAAGGAAAAAATTATGAGTTTAAATCCAAATGCAAAGCCATTTCTCTCAGGAGGACTTGGACTTGATCATACATCAGATGGTGCAGATGCACCATTAGGAGTATTTGTACCTGAAGTTTGGGGTGCATCAATTAAAGATTATATGGAAAAAAATCTTGTTTTTGGTTCATTAGCCAATGACTTATCTGCTATGGTAGCAGGTGGTGGTGATGTCATTCATTTGCCAAAGCATTCTGAAATAGTTGCTGAAGATCTATATGGATCAACAGAGGCTAGTAGTTTAAATGCTAGTGGTGGTATTAGTTTTACAGATATGGCAAATGGTGGAATGGAAACTGAGCATCAGTTGATTGTTAATCAGTCTTCTTATTCAGCAGTAGCAATAAGTGATATAGCACAAGCTCAAGCTAGTTATGATGTAATGAATATTTATACAGAAAAGCTAGGTTATGCTTTAGCTAAAAAAATTGATTTCTATTTAGCTCAAAAGCTATATCAAGCAGTTACTTTTAATGATCCCTTAAATACTGATGCAGATGGAGTTTCAACTAATGCAGTAGATTTTACAACAGGAGGTACATATAATATTACTGCATCAGGTTTAGCTAATTTAGTACAAGCTATATATGAGGCTGATGCTAATATTTCTGATTTTTCATTAGTATTAACTCCTGCAACTTATGCTAGTTTATATACATTGGCTGAATTTCAAAAATATGAGGGTACAGGCGTAGCAGGTGATTCTAATTTACTTATAAATGGATTTGCAGGTAAACTAGTTGGTATGGATGTTATTATATCTAATAACTTTGTTCATGCAGTAGATAGTGGTTCATACACTCAAACAGCATCTCCAAAATTTAATAAAGTAAATGGTAATACTAGTGATGCTGATGAATTAGCAGGATATGCAATACATAAAGATGCATTACATATTGCTTATGCTAGTGGTATGAAAGCTAGAGTTCAAAGTGATTATAACTTAGAATCATTATCTACAAGATTTGTTGCAGATAGTGTTTATGGTTGTTTAGTTACATCTAATACAGGTACAAATAAAAAGCTATTTGCTTTAACAGATGCATAATAAACAATTCACTTTGATATTATAAAATCAGGGGAGAGGATTTAATCTTCTCCCTTTTTTTTATCTAAAAATATCTATAAAATATTCTATATTAATAACAATAGAAAGTAATAAAAATGCCTAAATTTGGAAAGACATCTAAGAAGAATTTATCTACCTGTCATAAAGATCTACAGAAATTATTTAACGAAGTAATCAAACATTGGGATTGCTCAGTAGTAGAAGGATACAGAAATGAAGAAAGACAAACAAGAGCCTATGAGTCAGGAAATTCAAAAGTTAAATATCCAAATGGAAAACATAATAGAATACCAAGTAATGCAGTTGATGTTGCTCCATATATTCTTGGAAAAGGAATTGTGTGGGATGAGCGAGAATGCCTTGCTTTTGGAGGATTTGTTCTTGGAGTTGCAAGTCAATTGGGCATATGCATAAGATGGGGTGGAAATTGGGATGGAGATAATAGTGTCAATGATCAATCTTTTAATGACTTAGTTCACTTTGAAATAAAAAAGAAATGAACAATAAAGAAAAATTTAGACAGCACATGGTTGTTAAGTTAGCAGAACATTCTACTAACATAACAAATATATATAAAAATACAGAAAGAATTTTAACACATCTAGATATTCTAAATGGTAGAGTTGGAAAGACTGAACAACAATTATCATTATGGAAGGGAATATCAACTATGCTCTTTGGAGCATTTGGGGTTTTAATATCATTAATATTTTATTTAAACTAGAAAGAAGGTATAATGGGAGATCTAACCTATCTCATATCTGAAGAAGGTATATCAGTATTTGTAATAGTTGTACTGTTAATGGGTATAGCTGTATTTGGGAGATGGTTTGCTAATCATTATATCAAAAAGAATGATGAAAATTTCTCTGAACTTTTGAGAGAAATAATAGAAATAAAAGATGATGTTGAAAAATCTAATAATAAACTATATTCTATAGTTGAAAGTTTAATATCTAATTCTAGGAAAACAGGTGAAAACATAAAAGCTATTGAAAGTAGTTTAGATACTCTTTTAAAATACATAGACAAAAAAGGATAAAAATGTTAGCAGAACTAATAGCAAAACAAATATTTTCAGAAGAAAATAAAAATAAGATTATATCTCAAATCAATAAAAATGTAAATATTCCTATGATTGGGGAAGATACTGAGGCTAAGGTATTTGAGGCACTTTTTGAAGTGATAGAAGAAGCAACACTACAAGTATTAAAGAAGAATGCCTAGAAAGAAAAGAAAAAAAAGAGCAAAAAGTAGAGTTAATGAAGCAGGTAACTATACTAAACCTACGCTAAGAAAAAGATTATTCTATAGAATAAAAGCAGGAACAAAAGGTGGTAGGGCAGGACAATGGTCTGCAAGAAAAGCTCAGATGTTAGCTCGTGCTTACAAAAAAGCAGGTGGAGGCTATAAATAATGGCTTTAAAGAAATCACAAAAAAGTTTAAAGAAATGGACTAAGCAAGAGTGGGGTTATATAACTAAAGGTGATGCTAAAAAACCTAGAAGAAAGAGAGGTAGATATCTACCAAAGTCTGTAAGAAAAAGCCTTACAAAATCACAAAAGGCTTATCAAAACAGAAAGAAAAGACAGGCATCTGCTAAAGGAAAGCAGAGAGCTAAGTATACTAAATCAATAGCAAAAAAAGTAAGGAGAGCATAATGCCCTATCATGGTGGTGGTAAAACTAAAAAGAAGAAGATGAAAAAAGTAAAAAAAGGCAAGAAAAAGAAGTGAAGATAGATGGCTAAATATAAAGGCAAGACAGTTCGTCTAAATAAACCATCTAGAATAAGAAAAGGTCAACCCTCTTATGGCAAGAAAAAGTCACAAGTATATGTTAAGAATTCTAGAGGTAGAGTTATTAGAGTTACCTTTGGAGATCCAAATATGAAAATAAAAAAATCTAATCCTGCAAGAAGGAAATCATTTAGAGCTAGACATAGATGTGCAACTGCTAGAGATAAAACTACAGCAAGATATTGGTCTTGTAAAGCATGGTAAAGGAGTAATTTAAAATGGCATCATTTAAAGTAGCATTTAAACAAGGATTTAATCTTATAAGTATTCCTTTAGATATGACAGGAGCAAGTTATGAAGATGATCCAAGAGAGCTTTTTCCTGCATATTTACAAACATCCTATATTCCAAATCAGGGTTTTACAGGTAATTATGTTTTTATGGCTATAAGTAATGGTATTAATAGTTATCAAAATGAAAATGGAGTATGGAGAGCATCAGGTGATTCAGAAAATCCATGGACTAGTATAACTACAAATCAAGCATTAAGTGTTCTTGTAAATATTTCTGAACCTAATGGGATGCTTAAAAAAACTTTTCATGGAGATACAATATCTTCTCCACAAAGTATTCAGTACAATTTGACTCAAGGATATAATCTTATAAGCTATCCATATGAGATAGATCAAGAATTTGGATCAGGATCTTATAGCTCCCCTTCAATAGATTTTTGTGTAAATACAAATTATTTAAAAGGATCAGGACATTCTGATGCTTGTATAACTAAAATAATTGCCAAAAAAGGACAATTACAAAATCCTAAATTTACATTTGGCTTAAATTACGATGGATCAGGATCAAATTCAAGTGATTGGGGTAAGCCTGATAACATTCAAGAACTCGAAAAATTTTTTGCAGGTACTGCTGTTTATATATTTTCAGATTCAGATAAAAGTAATGCTACAATTTGGGATAATACTAGTCAAAATAATAATGATAATTATAATTTTTTATTAGGAACTACAGGTGTAACTACTGCACAGACTGATGGAAATAGAGGTATGAATGTTCCTGCTAGAGGAGGTACTAACAATCCTTTATTTCCTGATCACATGGATAATGTTCGTATATGGGTAGGAGGTTGGCCTTTTTTTGATAACGATAAAGAACATGAATTTAAAATAAAAGATGCATCAGGAAATGATATATATAAGGTGACAGGAACAGGGTCTGATGATAACAGGACAGTTGTTACAACATCTACAGAGTATGTTATGGGATTTTTTGTTGATAGACTTTTTAATAAAGATCTTAATAGACGTAATTGGGGTAATAGAGGTTTTTTATGGCAGTTTTGTAGTCCTAATGGAGGTAATGGTCAACCTGCAAATAATGCATCAGGATATAGAACTACAGAGATAAGTGGATATGGTTTAGAGCATACAACTACAGCAAATCTAGAAAATAGTGAATTTTTTGGATATCCTGAAGATGATGTTCCTAGACTTGAAATGACTTCAAATGCAACTCTTGCAGATATGAATAATAAACCATTAGGGCCAGGAAATAGATTTATTATCCTTAGAATAGATTCTTATAATTCAGGTATTTCAGGAACTCCTTCACTTAATTCTCCACAATTTGATGTAGATGATAGAAAAAAGACAACAGGTTTTAGAGTTGGAGATCACATAGTTCCTATTATATATGATCCAACTGCTACTGATGGTGAAAGATATAGATTTTGTAAATATTATCCTCATAAAAATGATTATTACAACATAAGAACTCCTGAAGGCCCTACACTATATGCAAGACGATACTTTTCACAATTAGAAGAATATAGTCATATTTTTCGTGATGAAGATGGTAATTTAAAATTTGATCCTGTTCTTGGAGATCCTTTCATAGAGCCTGTATATAAAACATTTCCTTATGAGATAAGAGATCCTTCTGTAGATGCTTATACTAATTGGTATGTTTCTACTATAATGCATATAAATGGAATATTTCAAATGTTGTAATTATGAAAAACTTAATAACTGAACAACCTATAGATAAACATTTAAAACCTGTAAAAGATACAGATAACAATATTAGTTCTTTAGAAATTTCTACAGAAAAAGTTAGAGTAAAAGATCTAGAAGTTACAGGAACAACTACAGGTATATCTACAGGAACAACAATAACAGTAGACTCTTCATTAACAGATGGATCTACTAACCCTGTAGAAAATAATGCTGTTTTTGATGGACTAGCTACAAAACTAAATTTAAGTGGTGGCTCTATGACAGGTAATCTTGATATGGGTGATCAAAGAATACTTGATGCTCAAAGAATTGGATTTAATGATGGTGGTTTTATTACAGAGCTAATTGATAATGATGATATGAGTAATGCATCAAATACAAAAGTTAGCAGTAGTGAAAGTATAAAAGCGTATGTTGATAATACTATTATAGACATTAAATCTTCAGGATTTAATTACAGTTCTACTGCTCCTGCAAAAGTCTTTATACCACTAGGTGCAACTACAGGAGAAGGTACTACTTTAAGCAGTTTAAATGAATTTAGATCTTTTGTTGTTCCATTTGATGGATCTTTACAGCAAGTTATTATAAGAAGTGAAGAGGTTTGTGGTAGTACAACTGTTGGGTTTCATAAATCTTCAACAGGAACAGAAGTTCCTAATACAAATTCTCAAGCTAATGTTGCAGTAAATATGTCAGCACAAGATACAGCATTTAAGTTTGATTTTGTTAATAACGCTCAAGCAGGAAGTGATAATACATTTAGTGCAGGAGATATAATAGCGATAAGTTTTACACCATCAAATGATGCTAATGATACAAATGCAACAATAGTTTTAAAATATGATGGTAGTCAAGGTGTTTAATATATTTATAGTTTTATTTGGTTGGTCTTTGTTGATATGCTTATCAATATTATTATTTGTAAAATATTTGGAGAAAAGATAAATGAGTTTAATAGGTAAAAAGCCATCAAATACATTTAAAGATTTGCTTTACTGTTCTAACAGTAATTCAGGGTTAACATCTACACCTAACAATATATTATCAGGAAATGGCAATGCCTCATCTGTATACTTATCTACAGACAAGTTAAAAATACAACCAACTACAGATAGTACACAGAACACAGTTATCTATGATGCTAATGGTAATGCTATATTTACTGTAGACTCAAGTAATGATACTGTTAAGGCAGGAATAAATCAAAATCATGTTACTACACTATATGCACATTTTGGGATCGTATATGGCGATGCTACACAATATACAGCTAATACTCACTTTGCAATTCCATTTGCAGGAGTTAATGGTGGTGTTAATTATACTAATGATGTAGACTTTGGAACAGGTACAGATCCTGATGATTCTTTTACTACAGCAAACACAGATACACAATACTCTGCACAAATAGTTCCAATGATATGGAGAATCCCTGATTCTATAATTATTGATTCTGTAAATCATATAGAAGGTGCAAGTAGCTCTTCAGGAGATACAACAAGGATGCATTTAAAGTCTTATGATTTTACTAGTGGATCTACATCAGCCTTAACTAATGGTACTTTATTAGCATCAAATGCAGATATAACTAATGATGGTAATGAACAAGCATACGCAGGATCTTGGACAGTAAGCTCTTCATCTGTGTCTGCAGGTAAAGCAATACTTTGTTTCTTTAGATCAGATTCAGTAAGCTCAGATTATTCTATCAATGTAACTATAAAATATCATTTAGCATAGATATGAAATTATTTATAAATTATAACACAAAATTGGAGATATAAATGCCTAGTCATTATAATAGCACAAATACATCTATAGGTACAGCTACAAATAGATCTGCAAATACAGGTGGTGGATCAGTTCAATTAACTGTAGCTACGAATGGAACTACCTATGTTAAATCTAGAAATCCTGAAAATAAAAATATAATAAACAATGAGCTAATATGTCTTGAATCAGACTTTAGGCAATTGGTTTCTTTTGATACAACAGGAAATGGTAAGAGTTCATCAGGAGGACTTCACCTAAGTGCTGTAGATTGTGAGTCTTTAGTTATATGTAATGAAGGTGAACAAACTGCAGAGATTGTATTTAGTATTCCTAATTTTGATAATGATGATGATCTAATAGGAAATAATTTTACATCTAGGAGAATAAATACTGTTCTTAGACCTAATGACTTCATGTATTTACCTCATAATGTTTTATTTACTTATGATCATGATAGTGCTATATCTACTACATCTGCAACTGATACAGCATCAACAGCTACATCAGGATCAACAGCAAAATTTATAGATGCAGATGCAAGTACAAGAGGCGATGGTATTACTAGAAGTGCATCAGGTATTATAGAAACAAATGTTTTAATTAATAATGCTAGTAATCATGCATCAGGAGATACAACATTAACAGTTGATAGTAGTCATTATTTTAAAGTAAATGATATTTTAAGAATAGCAAAAAATGGTGGTGGTACAGAATTTTTAAAAGTTGTTGATATAGCATCTTCTACTACTATAGATGTTGAAAGAGGAATACTTGGATCAACTGCAGGTCAGCTTGATGATAATACAGAGTTTAACTTAGTATATAAAAATCAGATTGGAGATTCAAGAGTGACATCTGATTTAAATGGTCTTTATCAAGCAAGTACATTTTTTGGATATGGTAGAAGTATAAGCAGTCAGCCTCAAGGTCTTACTATGGGATCAATTGCTATTAAGGTCAGAGAACCTGCCTATCAAGAATTTGGACTCACAGGTCAAACAGTAAATACATCTACAGGATTAGCGACAAGCACTTCTTTTGATTTTAAAATAACAAATGATGCTGATTCTCAACAAACTATTACAATTGTTACAGATAGCAGTAATGTTAATTGGGGTGGAACTAATGGTGTTTTATCAAAAATAAATGATCAATTTAAAACTTTATATGAAAATAATACTTTTACTAATCTTCCTACAATAGCACTAGTAAATGGAGATGTTAGAGTTACTAGTGGAAGTAGATTATCTACAAGTTCTATAGCTTTAGCAGATGGAACATCAAATAATCTTATAGGTGGATCAGCAGGAAGAATACCTAATGTTGATATTTATATTTCAACTGCTACACAATTTCCTAAAGACTTTGAAACAGATAAAATTATATTTGATGATGGAAAAGGTAATTTAAATGGTGGTGCAGGTAGTGGAACTATTGATTATAATTCAGGTGCAATATCTTTAAATACTTTCCCTAATTCTGAATTTTCAGTAAGTGCTTATTTTAATTCTGCTCTTTCAGGAGATTTGAATAATTCTGATAATTCAGGAGGATCTCCTGCAAACCCAAGAATAAATAGCATTGTTGCAAAAAGTACAAATCCCTATAGAGATGCAAATATTAGAGTTATAGTTTATGATCCTGAAATGGGAGATTCTAGAAACTTTAGTGAAAGCACAAAGAAATCATCAAGATCAGGTAAGAGATAATGACTCCTGTTAGATACTGCAATCATTCTGATGTAAAAAATATCTATCCTCATGCAGATGAGTTTGATACAAAAACATCTTTATATGGTTGGGTAAAAGTTGGAACTAAATATGTTTGCTCTGATTCAGGAGCAGTATCTTCTTTATTTAAAGATGGAAAAGATTTATCAGATAGTTTTGTTGATTTGTCTATAGAGAGTAATACTTTAACAGATGAAGATGATTGGTATTATAATTATGCAACAGATGAAGTATCTCTAATTTCAAGAACAGATCCAAATAATTTTTTAATGGAAAGTGGAAAAAGTTGGAGTACATATGTTAACAACTTATGCTTAAAAGCTAGTTCTTATCTTGATTCTAGAATAGATGGGAATGTTCCAAGAAGACAATTTAAAAATTCTGATGGAACTTATGATTATCTAATTATTAGAACAGCATCTTTAATTACTGTGGCTTTCTTAATAAAAGCTCATGATCCAACATCTGCTATCTTAGAAAAATTTGAAGAAGAATACAATTTTAATATAAACCTTATTAATGAGGGTAAAGCTAAACTTAGCTATCAAGTTTCAGGCGACTCATCAAAAGGAGTTGTAAAAGAAGTTGATGTCAAAGGATCTTTAAAAATAGTTGATACTAGAGGTAATTATCAAGGTACATACGATAGGCTAAAAGTTATAGTATCTACTGCAGGTGCAATTGGAACAGCAAGGTATGATGTTTTTGCTAAAAATAGTGATAGCTTAAAAGCTGATAAAATAATAAATGCAGAAATTATAAATGGAGATTATCAACAATTAGCCAATGGATTGCAGATAAGATTTCAAGGCGTAAATGATTTTTCATCATCTTTTGAAAATGATGAATGGGAGATAGAAGTATTTGGTATGCAAGAATCACTAGATGATAATATAGGTGCTGTTACATATACAAGCATGACTAGAAGTAACAGACCTTTTAGAAAAAGTTATGGATATTAATCATAGTTAATGTAGATTATGGCTACAAACTATACAAATAATTTTAAAAATATACTAGATAGATTGATTTCTATTTTTAGAGATGAATTTAAAGGTTCTTTACCTGTGTATATAGGAAAAGAAGAACCAACAGGAACTCAACATTTAAGACTGATACCTGTAGGTAGTTCTTTATCTGAATATAATGTATCTTCTGAGTTAAGAGAATATACAATAAATTTTTTTTTAACATTTAAAGATGTTAATACAACACAGAAAGGTCTAGAGCAGGTTTTAAGATTAATCTCAAGAATAGAATCCTTAGTAATGGATAATATATCTATGGAACTTGAAGATAGATCTAATTCAGTAAATTGTAGAATACAGTCTACAGATATATCTGAGCTTTCTGAAACAGGTTATAGTGTACTTTTTGTTTATCAATGTCAACATTTAGGGAATGTATCATGAAAATAAAATTAAAAAATTTAAATATAAAACTTCCAAACTGTTGGAAACAATGTGGAACAAATTTAGATAATTGGAATAAATTACATTCAGGTAAAATGATTGAAATAAAAACTTTACCTGACAATATAAAACATTTAGTAGATGTTTCTGCTAAAACTAAAAAAACAAAAGGAGATAAATAATGGCTATAGCTTCAGATGCTAATTCACCAAAAGGTTGGAGAGTAGCTGTTGCATCAGATGCAACTCATGCAGGAGCAACAGGGATAGGTACAACTATGTATCAATTAGATGTAGACTCAGTTGGAATGCCATCTTTAAACCCAAATCAATCTTTAGATGTTAGGTCAGGTGCAGGAAGAACTCTTAAGGATGAAGATGTATTTCAAGATAATAAATTAAAAGTAACAGAAATATCCCTGTCAGGAACTTTACATAATGATACAGGTCATAAATTATTACTGCAAAATATTTGTGCAGATGTTGATGGAGATATAGGAGTTGCATCAGGATTTTTAGGATTTTCTCAAAAGATGGATGGAGCTAGTGGTTTAGAGAATTCTGCTTCCTCTTTAACTTTAGTTGTTCAGCCAAATGAAATCACTCATCAACAGGGTATGGAACTTTTTGGATGTGTTGTAACTAATTTTTCAATAAGTGCTGATTCAAATACAGAGGGTGGTAGATATAAATTTAGTGCTACTTTGCAAACAGGACTAGTTCCTGATTTAGCATCAACTGCAGAGCCAACAATTACTGCTTATGCTAATACTGATACTCCACTCTTGTCAACTTCAAGTGGACATAAAGTCTATAATACAGATGTAGTTATGAACTCATTTACAGCAACTATTGATAGTCCTGCTGTATTTACAGGAGCTTCAACATCAGGATATCAAGTTACAAGTAGAGGAGCTGAAATAGCAGTAACAATAGATACACAGGTAAAATATGATAGAGAAACTAAAGGATTTATCAATACCTTTGGAACTCAAACGTCTGCAAGGACAGGAACAGATGCTAATTGTTTTTTCTTCAGCAATAATAACGCTTTTGGTGTTAATGTTCAGAATGCAATATTTACAAATGTTGCTTTATCTGAGGGAGATTTAATGATGTTAGATTGCTCTCTTAAAGCTGTTGATGATGGAACTGATCCATTAATTACATTTGATGTTTCAGCTTAATAAATAGGAATAAAATGAAAAAAGATAAAAAACCACTTGAATTATCTACAGGCAGAAAAATACAAATAAAAGAAATGTCTATAGATGATATAGATTATTGTCAGGATTTGACAGTAATAGTTTATGGAGAAGATAATAATGTAGAGCATATTAAGAATGTTTCTAAGGCAAGAACAGCTTGGATAAGGCATGGCTTGATTGGAGGAGATTTCAAAAATTGGTCTACAAATGTAAAAGGGCAACCTGCTGATCCTGTATTAAAAGAATTAAGTGAAACTGAAAAGACTGAACTTATGACAATGATACAGGAACATCAAAAATTGGGGGAATAGAATCCCTCGTACTATCTCTAAATGTCCTAATGGATACTTGGTGCGAGGGTTGTAATTTTCATACATTTCCTTATAAAGCTCAACTTCCTATTAATACAGGCAATGGTTATCCTACAAAAACATTTAGAACAGAAGATGATGTATGGTATGTAGTTGATCTGCTTATAGAAGAGGTTAAAAATATGAACGAACAAGAGGGCAAAAGTTTTGATGTTGCTAAGGCAGTTTCACAACAACTGCCCTTTTTTAGTTGTAAAAACATTATTCATAATTCTGATTTTCAAAAAGATATAGCTAGATATATGTATTGTAAAGAATTTGGCGTATCTCCCTATAAAGATGAGTTTGGTAAACATCCTAATAAATGGATATTAAAATCTCAAATTATAAAGTCTGCTTTTCATAAATTAGAGCAAATGCATTATGATAAAATTAATAAAAAATCTAAGGTGAATTAGTATGTCTAGAGATATAAGAAAAATCCTTAAAGAACTAATTAAAGATCAGCTAGACTTAGTTGTTTCAGAAGGAAAACTTGAAGCTCAAACTAAAAAAAGCAATAAAACTGATAAAAAAAGTAATAAGATTAGAAAAAATAAGGCAAAAATTACTAAAGAACAAAGTAAAGCCTTAAAAGAAAAGTTAGCCTTAGAAGAAAAATTAATTAAACTTGAAACAAAATTAAAAAAACAGAC
>CEOU01040237.1_pt1 | contig 14349 bp, 13 predicted proteins | sample 530731 | NCBI WGS metagenome assembly CEOU01 (sample SAMEA2620894, study PRJEB7988) | marine metagenome | isolation source: saline water (ENVO:00002010), including
TGATAAGATAAAAGAAGGGATGGAAAAGGATAGACAAGATGAGCCTCAGAAACCTATTCCCAAGAAAGAAAGCCAAGCGAATACTCCGTGGGGCGTTAATGAAAAAAGAAAAAAGATTCATCGGGCTAAACAAGAAAAGGCCAAAAGACAAAAACAAACAGACAGAACTTCTCAATTAGATTTGAGTGGGAATGTAATCAAAGCAAAAGCCTCACATCCAGAAGGGTTTCAATTAGACACATGGAACAATCTGAAACTGAATTACCTTAGTTTTAGCAATGAGAACGAGATGAAAGAAATCATAGATGAGATTAACAAAGAAGGTAATTTCTCAGAAGTGACTCGTTTGTTATCTAGACTACTTAGATTGGATGACGGCATACAGGAGACTGTATTGTTCAGTAGCAAATTACCACTAAGTCTGATGAAGGAGAGAGGCAAGGCATTACAGGAAGCATTGTCCACAGTTAGTCAACAAGAGATTGAGGAATTAGTAAATGCTTTCTTGGCAGGTAATCATGAAAGTCTGATGGATTATGTAGGAAGAGAAGGAATTCCTAAACAAACAATAAGTGATAGACAGAAGAAGGTTCGCACTTGGGTTCAAAATGCAGAAGGCGTGAGAGAAAAAGTAGAAGCCGAGTTAGAGAAGAACCCAGATTTGAAGCAGACTGCTATCGGTAAGACATTTGGTTTGTTTGAGGAATATGGGGAAGAAGCAAGCCTCACTACTAGTTGGGAGAACATCAAGGATGAGATAGCCGCAGAATACCTACGTTTTGTCATTACTTCTAGTAATATAAAAAGAGCAGAAAGACCAAAATTACTACCTAAAGATAAGAATGGTCAACCTTTCAAATGGCTTATTCAAGGAGGTAGGACTAGAGAGATACCTGCAATTACATACATCCTAAAGAATGAGCAGTTTGACATGGGAGATACTGCTTTCCAAACTTCTTCTTCTGATGCCATAAATAGGAACAAGGCAATAGCGCATCTCAAGAGAAACTACACTACTAAGACTTGGAAGAAAAATAACAAGGATAAGGTGACTACCGACCCATTGCAGTTAGAATTCGATAGGCTTGTTGAGACACAACAAACAGGTAAGACAGTTGGAGAAGGTAGGTCAGATACTAGAGGCGCACGACAAGCGACTAAATTGATTACTAATCCAAAAACAGGTAAGCCCGATAAGGTGTCAGTTCCGGTTGAGGGTAGAGCGAGAAACCTAAATAAATTTTTTACAATGCTCGCTAAACCTAGTAAGGCACAGGGACAGAAAGGCTATCCCAAACTTTGGGAAGAGTTAGTTGCTAGTATGGGAACCAATCCAAGATATGCCATATCAACTGAGACTTGGGAAAACTTGAATGAGTATCTAGAGTTGAAGGATTTGCCTTCTGAGACAGAAGAAGAGATTGAAGAGAAAGAGAATGCTCTTGAAGAACAAGAGGATGTTATAGAGCAACTACTTCCTATTGGTTCCTTTACTGAAATAGATGAGTTGACAGGTGAATTCGATGCAACAGGAAAAATCGAAACACCGGGCTATCTAGATGATAATGAGGTTGCAGAAGCAATCAAGAGAATGACCCCTTCTGCTGATGCCCTTACTGTAAAGCCATCTACTTTGGAGGATGTTGAGACTCTAAAGAAACTGTTTGTAGGGTCGGGGTCTGCTAGGAACATACTCAGTATGAGATTCCCAGACAGACAATCTAGGCAGACTATGAAGATGAGGGATGAGAATGGTAGGATGTATGGTATGCTTACTGATGGTAAGTTGGATGGAAATCTTGAGAAGCCCGAAGATGTTATCGAGGTATTGAAAATATTTGAGAAGCATTTCGACCATGAGAAGGGGCCGGAAGGAAATCTGAGAGATGTCTACATGGATTTGAAATCTAGTTTAACTCCTTCAAAGGATGATGACAAGCATGAAGAGGAATGGAAGAACGCAATAGAGAAACTATATGCCGTGTTAGAAAGCGAACAGTATGGAAATCTTAGAAAGGCATTCTTGGATGCCATCAAAAAGGAAATATTTGAAGAGTCTAAGGCAGTCGAATCTCCAGCAAAGGATTGGATAATGGATAAGATTGGGTGATATTATGGAAATAGATACAAGCACACTACTATCCGATACTTCTTGGATTCCCGCATATGTGGAAGAGGGTAAGAAGGGACTACGACAGTATGTTATATCTAAATTACCAGAAGATATACCTGCAAGAAATAAGAGAGGTGCGGCGAGAGCAGTAATTAGAAACAGTTTGGCTTCGCTTTACAATAGTGAGCAATTTCAACAAGAAGTTGTAGATGTTATTCTTGAAAAATTTACACACAAGGGAGATTTTGGTGCTAATAGGGGTGAAGTATTCTGGTATGTCACAGAAGATGAAGGTGAATCATTTGTTGGGCCATCTGGAGATATTTTAGGCCCATCTCGCACAGAAGGAGGAGCCGCACAATATGATAGTGATAAATTGAAAGGATTTCTCATGAAGAAAACTCAAATGTTTGCTGAAAAGGGACAAGATTCGCAAAAAAATAAAATTGTGTTAATGTTGATTAGAAAAATGAGTGCATTGGAGAAAGAAAATGACCCAAAATTCACAAGAACTCATACTAGCACTAGAAATCTACAAGAAAGTAAGAAAGTAGATAGAAAAGAGGAAAATATCAAGAAAAAAATAAATTTGGTTCTCTCAAAACATAAATTTCATGGTGAAATTGTAGATAATATTGACGATTTACCTAAAAATGTCAAAAAAGAGGATATTAGACAAGATGCATTTGTCAATGAAAAGGAAATGGCAGATTTTCTAAAGACAATTGACAGATATCAAGAATTTTTTGGAAATCATCCTGTGTTAAGACAATTAAGACTAGCAATTTTGGATTTTATGGAACCCAAACAAGGTATAGTTATCATTGATACTAATATAGATGAAATCATTGCTTCCTTAGATTTGAAAGACTCTTCAAGACGAGAGAGAATATACCAATATTGGGAAAAAGTGAAAGACAGGGAAAAGGAAGTAAAAGAAGCCATCATTGATTTCCAAAAAAGCGTTGAAGAAATTGAAGGCACAGATATTGATGAAGAGTTAGTAAAATTAAACGCTAAATATGCTAAAGTAGCAGAAAGATTACTAAAACAAAAGAAAGGTAAGGATGCTTTTAGTTATCTAGTTTCTTTTGATACTAATGATGATGATTATCGTAATGCTATGGCAATTGGTAGGGTTGCTGATGAAAATATGGCAGGTCTACAGATTCTCGCAGATTTCAATCGAGAGAGAGCCATGCGTGATGCGATTGCTACTAGAGAGGACTTTAGGGGAATGAGTGATGAGCAATTAGATATGGCTTTTGAAAGAAGCAAGATAATGGAGTCAAAATTATCTCCGGGGACACCTACTTTTGACAAAGAAGGAAAACAAACAGGACATACTAGAGCCACAGAATTGAGTAATGTTCCTACTGATGGAGAATTGGAAGACATAAGCGAAGGAATAACTACGTTCTTAGAATCTGTTCCAGACCCACTATTCTACTATGTGTATATGCGTGGCGGCAAGAAAAGTATCTTGAATAAGATGGGCCTATTCTCTAAGGAGATGAAGAGGATTAGAAATCACGTTCATTATCTAGCAAGAGGAAATATTGTCCCTAGAGTTGTAGACATAGAAGGCTCTAAGGGATATCGGGACTTAGAGAGATATCTAGATAGATTAGAGAAGGAAGCAATAGAACCATTTGAGAATAGAGTCTTCCATCTTCCACTTACTCCTAATCTAATAGACCAATTAAACCAGCCAACCCAACTTAAAGTGGATGAAGAAAAATCTTCCGACTCTACCAATACAAAGAGTTTGAAAGATGTAGTCAAATACAATGACAACAATAAACTGATAGGGACATTGATACAAATCCTAGCACAGTATGAAAATCATGGAGATAGACTACTACGAAATGCACCGCCTGTTTTAACAAGGCCAAAACCCGGATTAAAAAATAACTTGGTTATGGCACATGGAACACAAACTACAGGTAGAGATACAGGTGAAAATATACTTCCAAAAACTAGGAAAAAGATACACAAGGAATTTAATAAGAACTACAATGCATTAGTTAGAGCCGTAATAAATTATTACTTGTTCCCCAATTATAGTAGATACGCTCCATTCAGGGATGGTGGCCCAGAATTCATGGGAGGCCCATATGTTAGAGATTTAATGACATTGGAAGGAAAGGGAGAGGGTTCTGAGGGACTACGAATAGTGTTGAACTTAGAGAACACATACAGTTATGGTATCATTGATGATGACACAATTAAGAAGATGACTGATATTCTAAGACAAATATCTTCTCCACGTTCTAGGAAGAACACTAAAAATTTGGCTAATCAATTTGAATCTCTATCAGACGTTATTGTATCGGAATTGATAGAGGCTACCGATATGGATAATGATGCAGACTTGGAAGGATATGATTTGGAAGAAGATGTTCATACTGAGTTAGGTGCAAATCTAGATAGAATCCTACAAAAAAATCAGATTACGGAACAAGTTGAATTTGCAGGTCAACCTAGTTCCTATTGGAACGATAAGTTTGTTCAGAATGAAAATGATGGTGGAAGAATATATCCTTTAGAGGCAATCATAAGTCATCTAGATAGAATGGCTGAGATGTATGAAGATGAGAGTCCTACGCAATTTAGAGGTGGTAGGCTAATTATGAATGCCGCTAAGGAATTCATGCAGGTATTTGAGAAACTTCATGAAACCATTGTGAAGGCAGAAGAGAGTAAAGTCTTGGATGCACACGATATGATAAGAAAGATGCAAGGTAAACCTGTGTATAATTGTGCAGGTAAGTTAGATGATTTCAATGATGTTGATGAGGTTCTAGGAATGCTGAAGGAGGATTACAATACTGAATTAACTCCCTTTGAATTAGAAACAATTGTGTTGGATTTCGATTCACATTCTAATTTGAGCAAGAAACATGGAGTGTCAACCGAAGTAATCTACTTTACCAAGAGTATGTTTAGGTGATATCTTGAATTGGTTTTCCATATTAAAAAAAACAAGGATTGATTATCCTACTACTGTTTTTAGCGAAGAAGAGATAGTCAAATATTGGAATGAAAGTAATCCAGATAATGAAAGACCAGCAAGACTAACTAACCCTAGAGTAAATCCCTATTCAAACGATGGGTTATATCTAACTGCTTGGCACAAGAATAGGATAGTCGGTTATAGTGGTTGGCAAACACATTTTGGTGAGGATAAGGAATTTTTCGTATTAGCAGGGGCAAGAGTCCATCCAGATTATCGAAGGGGTGGGAAGATGGGAGAAGAGGGAATAGGCAGTAGGCTACAAGATGATAAAATGGAAAAGTTGGGTTCAAAACCCGGAATAGGATTACTCAATAATGAAACACTACCAGAAGGGACTTGGCAAGAATCCATGCAAAGAAGATATTGGTCTGTTCTTCCTCAAAACATAGAGAGATTCACTAAGTATATCCCAGAAGAAGTTCTGAAAACACACCAAAGATTAGCAAAAGAAAAGAACTCTACAGTAATCATATACATTCCAGATAGGAACGTGAACTAATGGTCGAGTTAGAAGGCGTGGATTTCATGTCCGAGATGGACATGGAGATATCCAAAACCTCTTTTCCATACTTCTTCCAGAATGTCCTCGGAATGATGTTTCCAAAGTATATGCAAGAATGGCTAGAATCCATGCATAAGACAGATAGGACTGTCATCATCTGTAGTCGTGACCACGGTAAATCCGTATTCATGCATTCATGGGTAGTTTGGAATCTCATCTTTCAAGAGCCACCATATCAGATGCTATACATCTCATCTAACCAAAAGCAGACACTTGTTCACATGAGGGAGATTGACAGATACTTCAACCATCCAGCATTGAAACAATTCAGACCCTCAAGGGGATGGGCCATTGGGAACATTCAACTAACCAACGGTAATGCGATTCTAGAGCGTTCCGTTGGTTCACAGATTCGTGGGTTGCACCCGCAAGAAATCATCATTGACGACCCTTTGAAGGAGTTTAGCCTAGCGGCTATTCAGCGAGTGACTGATTGGTTCTTCGGTGACATGATACCCACTCTTCACCATACTTCCAATCTTAGGATGATTGGAACTCCTTTCACATATACGGACATATTTGCTCAGTTAGAGGAAAATCCCGCATACAATGTAAAGAGATATCCGTGTCTTAATTCATTGAATGAACCATTGTGGCCTGAACGTTGGGACTATGATGCACTCATGCAAAGGAAGGCTGAGATTGGCTCATTGAAATTTACGAGAGAGTATTTGTGCGTTCCAATATCAACAGGGACTGCATTATTCAATCCAGAATTTGTCAATAACTGCAAGGACAAAGATGTTATTCTGAAACTAGGAAATCGCAAGGATAAGGGCTACAAGTATTATGTTGGTGTTGACCCTGCTATCTCTACTGATGGTGATTACAATGTCATTACAGTATTGGAAGTAGATGAAGAGAAGAACAAACGTATAGTCCATATAGATAGGGCGAAGAACGTAGAGTTTAGGGAGAACATAGAGAAGATAAGGGTCATAGGTAAGATATTCCAACCCGAAGTAGTCTTGTATGAGACTAACACTTTCGCTAAGGCATTCACTCAAGAGTTGAGAAACATATCTGATTTGAATGTGCAAGACTTCAACACTACTAGGAAGAAGAAGCAAGAGGTTATTTTGAACCTCCAGATGAATATCGAAAATGGAAAAATGCGTTTTCCATATGGTGATGAGACAAGTAGGAGAGTCACCAATCTATTGATTGAGGAATTGTCAATGTTTTCTATAACTCATTCTGGTAAGTTTGAGGGCGTTGGCGCACATGACGATTTGGTGATGAGTTTGGCTTTAGCGAATGCCGCAACTCATGTTATGGGACAGACTTTCCTTCTCCTTGATGACATGGGAATATTTGATGAGGTAGCCCCCACTCGGCTTACTGAGCCTAACGCAGTTTATGGTTTGAATATGTGATAATATGGCAAAGGAAAAAATCAATTCTGAACAGGCTAGAACCTTGTCGGAAACGTATGCTGATGCGGCAGAAGAGATAGAAGCAGTAGAAGAGAACGTGGATAGAGAGAAGTCTAAGATTGAAGAATTAGGTAGAATAGCCATGATGGATTGGCTAGATGACCAACCTATTTCCAGCCATTTTGACATTGAGAAAAAGTATGCTACCACTTACAATATGTCTTTGACTGATTCAAGAAACAAATTAGTCAACCAAGTGAAGAAATACGAAATTGACGGAAAGGACATTCCAACTCTCATAAAGGAACTACGAATCTATCGTAGGACATTGAAGGGAGAAACTAAGGTAAATTTCACAAACTCCATTGAGGATTTGATAAAGGCGTATAGTGACCATTTGGACAAATCCATAGATAATATCTATTGGCTTAGAAAATACAAACCACTAGTCAAGGACATGACTTGTTCTGAATCCCATTTGTTAAATCTCTCCAAGATAGATGATGAAGATACTAGAAGAGAAGTGATTGATGTTCTGTGTAAGTATTGGGAGGCTAAATTAGATTTGAGGGGAAGAGGGTTCTCCCCAGAATATTCACAACTCACCAAAGAAATGACAGGGGCCAAGAAGGAATTCAAGAAGATAATAAAAACCCATAAGGGATATCTGAAAAATTGGTCAGAAAAGGATGAGATAAAGAAGCATATTTTGTATCATGTATGTGAAGAACCCGGAGTGTCCGTTAGGCAAATACAAGAAAGGCTCCCTAAGAATCTAGCCAAGAGGACTACTAGCAGTATGATTTCCAAAATGGCAAAAACACAAAATGTCACTAATGTAAATGGTTCGCTATACAAGTTTAGTGATGAATTGAAGAAGGATATCTATTCCTATACTGCCGCCTTCATAGACTCAGATGGATATATCACTATGGATAAGAACCACAATCCAAGAGTAGGTCTAGTAGCAACAGGAGATAGAGGAAAGGCATTCATGATGGAGATGCATAAGTCTCTAGGTTGTGGTAGACTACATCTTGACCAGAAATCTCCACAAGGAACTAGACCCGTCAATAGATTGAATTTCTATTCTATGGATGATTGCAAAGAGATACTTACAAAGTGTCTTCCACACTTCAAGATGAAGAAGGCTAATGCTGAAATTATTCTTGAATTGATTAGGATGAAAAAATCCCATAAGAAAGCAGATTGGTATAATACTAGAAAGGAAGAATTATTCCAACTGATGAAATATGAGAATCACAAAGACCATGTAGGGTATGACTTTACGCAATACAACATAGACATTGACTCCGTTGCCAAATTGCATGGGAATTCTAAGATGGAGGAAATGGATAGAATCGAAGGAGTGTTAGCATAATGGCAAGAAGAAGATTTAGCGTGACGAATTTATTTAGGAGAACGACTCCTAAACCAGCAGACAGAACCATATTCAATCCGGGTATTCAAGAGCATAAATCAACCAACATGATTACTGCTCCTATAATTTATCACGTTGCTAGTCAATCGGTTATAGTTAGGACTTGCACGACCCAACTGAAAAACGAGATATTCAGAAGAGGCTATGTGTGGGAAGAGAAGTTTGCCGCAAAATGTAGTGATTGTGGTAAGGAACATAAGGAAGTCGTTCAAGAGTGTTCTGAATGTGGCTCAACTGATTTAGAGAAACCAGATAAAACTCAGTTGGAATACGCAAAGAAATTCCTAAGTAGATATGTCAACAAGTCTGAGCAATTATTCATTGATGTTCTCAAAGAATTAGAGGATGATTTGAATATCATGGATGATGCTTATCTTGTGATGGTCAAAGAATACTATATGGATAGTGACAGTAATATCAAGATGCATAGGATAAAGGAAGTCTATCGAGCAGACCCTGTGGGGATGAGCATATATTCTGATGAGTTAGGACAAAAGGGAATAGATGGTTATACTTGTTTGAAACATCGAGACTTCCTATCTAAAGAGGTGTCAGATAAATGTGAGATATGTAATGGTGACTTGCATCCTGTTCATTATGTAAATAAGATAAAGGGAGAAGAACAGTATTTCGTAGAGGGAGAGGTGCTTCATTTCAGTAAGTATGCACCCTCTAGACTCTATGGGCTTTCTCCCATAATTACCCTTTGGAATAACATCACGACATTATTGGCTATGGAAAACTATGTCAATTCTTCATACACTAAAGCGAGAATGCCAAGAGGACTATTGGCAGTTCAGACTAGAAACATAGAATCAATGAAATCCTTTTGGCGTGGGGTCAAGGAGAAGATGGAACAAGACCCACACTTCATTCCTGTTATGGGAATCGAAGCAGAAAATGGAAAGGGTTCCATCGAATGGGTTAATTTCATGGATAGCCTAAAAGAGATGGAATACATACAGGTCAAGGATGATTTGCGTGATAGGATATCAGCCTTCTATGGTGTTAGTAAGATATTCCAGAATGATGCTTCTGCTGGAGGTGGAATGAATAACGAGGGCTTGCAGATTCTTGTCACTAATAGAGCAGTCGAGATGGCACAAACTGTTTGGAATAACTATGTATTTCCATTTGTAGTAGAAGAGTTTGGGATTACAGATTGGAAATTAAAACTACCACCTTCAGAAGAAGAAGATGAAATTGCAGGGTTGAGGAAAAGGGAGATTGAGGTTTCCATAGCGGGACAAATAAAAAATCTAGGCTTTGAGGTAGAGATGGATGACAAAGGCAGATTCATCTATACTAAACCGGAACCCGTTGAGGGAGATGAACAAGGAAAGAATCAATCTGGTGGAGGTGGAGAAATTGAACGTGACCCATACGCAGGGACAGACATAGACCAACAACATCTAGGTCAAATGATGGCAGAAGGAAATAAGCCTACTTTGGAAGAAGCCGGACAACCTGCAAAAGTAAAAGGAGAAGGAAAACCACAGGAAAATCCAAACCCCACAAAGAATAAAGCATCATTAAGTGTAGGGCCGGACAAGAGGTTTAGTGGATTACCTACAGATGCTGGCAATCAGAATGTGGATAAGAGAACCGAGAGGCGAACAAGATGACATGGGAAGACATTCTGAAGTATAGAAAAATACAGATGCAAGCAAAAACGAAGATAGAGAATATCAAATGGGATAGTGATAGAGAGGATTTACCGGATAGCCAAATGGTAGAAAGTAAATATCTAAAGGATAAACAAAAGGTGTTAGATTTTCTGAGTAAAAAATACGGCGCAAAAGCATTGGATTATGATAAATATGAGTTCTTCTGAATTAATGGAAACCGTAAAGAAATGGAAGGAAGAGATTGATAAATTAAATGCAGAGACAGATAAAAGAATAGAAGAGTTTCAAAAGATGAGTAGACAAAGTAGGAGTGAGAAAGATGAGTGAAGAAAAAAGTGTAAGACAACTAGAGAGAGAATTGAAAGCCGCAAGAGTAAGAGAATTAGCAGACCACCAATCAAAGATTACCGTGAATAGGGACTTTGCTCCCATTGGTGTTGATAGAGATAATGTGCGTAAAGACACACAGACTTCTACTTCAACTCCCGATGCCATTAGACTACCTCCAAAAAGGCAATCTAAGAAACCTAATCAACCATACTATTGAGTGAGATACATGGATTCGGATTTCATACAGATTTTGAAAATAGAATCAGATGAATTCGTAATAGATGAAGAAGAGACTATTCTGTTGAAAGTTGATTATTGGAAAGATATGGTGAGTCAAAGTAAGAAGAAAGACTATGAAAATAAAATAAAAGAACAATTGTTTGGTGACAAATCAGAAGTGGAAATAAAAATTGGGGATGATAAACTAAAATATACTCCAGATGAATATTTTAGCCTAGCAAGAGAAGCAGAATCAAAGTATGATAAAGCATACCCACATTTTCAAGAAGATATAGGAAACCCTGTTCCCGCCGGAATACCTGCCCCTACTTTACGAGAAGAGAAAGATGAAGATGGCAAAAAAATCTTGATTAGAGAATACATGACGGAAAAAGAATTTAGAGAGTTTCACAGATTAAAGGCTAAAGAACCAAAAAAGAAACCAAAATATGAGAAATTAACAAAACCAAAAGGTGGAAAAGATGACGAATTTTTCATGAATGTGACTCCAACTAAAGAAACCAGATTTACAGAAGAAACAGAATTGACTGCTAATTGGAGTTTTAAAGGTGTTTCTCTAGAAAAACTAGAAGCAGAATTAGAGGCTAATGAATACAAGAATTTGACTGATGATGCAGTAAGTGAAAAGGTCGCAAAACTAACTAGCAACATCAATAAGAAACAAGAACAAATAAGAAACAAGGGTCGAGGTAGTGAAAAGACCTATACTAAAGCCGCTTGGAAAGAATATCAAAAACTAATTACAGAAGTCAAGGAACTAGAGAAGAAAAACAATAGTCTACCTAGTATGCCAACAATGGATGACGCTAAGAAAATTAGAAGTAAGAGCAAATTAAAAGACTTAAAACTAAAAGAAAACGCTACAGATTCTGATAAATTAAAAGCATTGAAGAAAATATACAAGGAACAATTACAAGAAGCCATGAAGAGTAGAAGGGCAATTACAGATAAGAAAGAGGAAATTGCTGAGTTTAATAAAAAATTTAGAGTGGGTTCCACCCATGCCCAAAATAGACTCAAGAGTTGGATAGAACAAAGAGATTCGTTATTGAAATTAATTTCTTTGAGGTCACAAATAGCCTATGTGAAATTTCAAAACACTACTGATGAATTGACAGAAGAAGAACCTGAAGCAAAGGATTTCAAGGATGTTCCAGATTCATTATACGTCTTTGTTTCTACGGCTCTATCCGATGATGATTTCAAACAACTAGTAAGCCTATTAGAAAAATTAAATGTATTGCATCAAGAGTCTCAAGGAGAGAAAGCAAAATATGTAGAAGACATGAAGGAAGAAGTGTCTTACAGGGGTGGTGAAAGTGAAGACCATAAAGATAGTTTCAATGACTTCTTACTTCAAAGACTAGAGAAATTCTTCAAACCCATTAAAGTAAATAATAATGCAGTTAGAGATGACATGAAAAGAAATATAGAAAGGCATTTAGAAGAAATAATCAGACATGACCCAGAAAATACTGCTATCATCGTAAGTGAAGATGTTATTGAATCCGTGAATGCAGACGTAAATGAAAAAATAAAAAGAGATGAGGATGCTAGAGAAAACCTCAAACAGAGTTCAAATTTACTAGATAATGTCTTTAGGAATGTCAAAGAATTTTATAATAAATTTGATTATGATGTTTCTCAACCTAGAAGCCAATCATCAGAAGATGCATTGTTGTTTAGAATAATAAGCCAAGAAGTAGCGGGTATGGATTCACAAGAAACTTTTGACTCGTTAGAAGAAAGAAATTTCTTTTCAGATAAGAACTTATACAAACTTGCCAAGATAATATCTATCTTAGATGAAGGACGTTCAGAAAAACAATTACAAAAAGCATTGAAAATTAGCAAGCGTAATCAAATTACAAACCATCGAAAGGTGGTCAAAGTTCTAAATAACGAATATGGCGGTGAGGTAGGACACAGAATATTTTTGAAGATTCTACGAGAACATGGTATAGATTTACCGTCTGTAAAAGATATCAAAGATGCCACTAGAAAGATAGTTTCTAGGTCTAAGAATATACGAGGATTAGAACAAGAATTAATGGACATAAATAAAATATTTGCATCTCCATCAATGTCAGATGATATTTCTTTCTTGATGAATCCAGAATATGTTCAACAAATGTTGGATTTAGCAGAAAGAAGTTATTTCAATGCAATTGATGAAATTGACGATGATACTAATCCCGATTTAACAATGCCTATGAAACTAGAACGCAAGAAACAAATTAGAGATACTTTTGGTAGATTAGCCTATGTTGGACAATATTTGAATGCCATTAGTAGAGGCACAAACTTCTTATCCTCGGTAAATAACCAAATAATAGTATCAAATAGGGTGTTGGAGAATATGGGTATGACTTATCCTCAATTAAAATCTGAATATGGTGACACCTTGAGTAAGGAAGTTAAGCAAAAAATAAGAAAAATAGTGGCAGGGAATGCAAAAGACCCAGAAGGCCAAGACCTAACATTCTCAAGACCTCAATCAGAACCGACAGAAAAACCCGAACCTAAGAGACAACCACTAGATAGGACAAAGCCAACAGAAGAAGAAGTTGAGAGAATAAGAGCAAAATGGAGAGGTGAACAAGAATGACTTGGGAAGAGATTGTTAAATGGTCATCTACGCAGATGAGACAATGTGGTGCAACCTCATGTGATTATCATAAGCATCATGGGCATAACAATTGTAGTCTCCCAATTATCGAAATAGATAGACAAGGTAAATGTGCTAGATTCAAACCCAAGAGACTACCAAAGGAATCGGGTTCTGCAATAAGGGAGGGTAGAGAATGAGTTGGCAGGGAATTCTAAAGTCTAAGCCTCTATTAGAGAAGGTGGATAGCAAGCAGAAAAAGAAATTGAAGAAACTGTTGCAATCCTCACAACCTACTGAGTTCTTTGGGCAAGACATGACTAAATTAAGTGGGGTAATTGAGGGTCTTATGGACTTAGATTTGGTTCAGAAAGATGAAGCCTTCAAGAAGAAGATGAAAAAATACGAGGAAAAGAATTTAGATATCCTATCGTCTGCCGCAGAATTGAGGAAGGACTACGAGACTCTATATGGGCAGTTGAGGCAAGAGATTCTACCAAAGAAGAAAGGTAAAGTGGGGAAAAAGAAATGATTTGGCAAACTATACTAAAATCAGAAGATGCGCTAAAAGAATGGATGGAAGAGTGGCAACTAGCCAAACAAAAGTTAGATGAGGAATTCATTGAAAAATATGAAGCGATTAGGGAGAGTCTAAAGAGAGAAGCACCAAAGGCACATCAATCTTCCAAGAATCTAAGAAGGAAACATCCCCATACAGGTAGAAAGAGACAACCTGTTGAAATATCTAATAAAGAAAGAGCAAGAGCAGAATTAGAGGTAGATGAAGATGAGTGAAGAAAATAAAGATGAAATGGTTTTACTATTGAAAACATTAGTAGACAAAGTGAAAAATTTAGAAAGAGCAGTTTATGATAAGGATAATCTACTCATGAAGAGTGGGTATGTCATGGTTAATAGCCCAACTCCACATACTGCACATGAAAGTGGTATTAATGGAGATACCATTGCTAAGATGGAATGGGATGATATTCATAAGATGGCTGAAAATCTAGGATGATTGAAATGAGTTGG
>CEOU01004557.1_pt1 | contig 14346 bp, 21 predicted proteins | sample 530731 | NCBI WGS metagenome assembly CEOU01 (sample SAMEA2620894, study PRJEB7988) | marine metagenome | isolation source: saline water (ENVO:00002010), including
ATCACAGACAGGAAGAACATAGAGAAATCAATTGTTTCTATTCCTGCCAACGATATGAAGATTATCAAGAATAAAGTTGTTTCAGCACTTGAGCAATTATCCAATGCTGAGATTACACACACTGTTGATTGCACAACAGAAATACTATCTAGTGCAAACTATGAATGTTCTAAGGACACAATTGATTTGGTGATGCAATGAGTATAGAGTATAGAGTAGAAGAATGGTCGGTTGATACAAGAGAGTGGGTGATTAACTCACCAAGAAAATTGACACACGAAGAAGTGTTTGAGATATACAATGGAAACTTTGAGTTAGACGATAAAAAGTTTGATGGTATTACCGTCTATTTCATTGGGACAAAATATGGCGATGATAGTCAATGTGAAATAAATGGTGATTTCAAGGAGGAAGAGGAATGAAACCATGCAACGAATGTGGTAAGCCAATATCACAGAACAAGAAGATTGGCCTTTGTTATGCTTGTGCAGTAAAAGCGGGGTTGGCGATATGAGTTTATTCCAAAGAAGACACTTCATCAAGATTGCTGAGATAGCAGTAGCCTTAGAATTAGATAACAATCAAATCAATAGGTTGGTGATAGAGTTACACAATACGAATCCTAATTTCAGTGCATCGAGATTTAGAAATTATGTGGAGGAGAGATTATGAAAGATGAAATCTGCGAGCATTGTAACAGGAGGCATGGTGATTGTTACTACTATGACCCAATTGCGGGTATATGTAGGATAATACCCATGAAATGATATAAGTCCCCAGAAATGGGGCATTCTACGGAACAAAGTGTAGACTACCATATGGTTGCAGTTCGTGATAAACACGGCCAACGGCAGTAGTTTATCTAACGATACAAATACGAAGTTTGCCCGACGGTATAAATTTAACTTCTGGCACAATGCTTCGCATTTGTACTAAGCGTACTTCATTGCCATATGGTAACGTCAATAATGTAATTATGATTTCTACCCCGTTCAGGACTTGTGCCACAAGAACGCTTAACTTACACTTAGCGTGTATATTGCTGCACCACCTCCATATGGTCGTAGACCCTGTGGTGATTTGATGCAACTGTCACGGCAGTACAATGCCGTTTCACTCTTACTTAGCGTTTCACTATTGAACTGACCAGTTCCATTGCATAAAACCGTAACTGCGTCACTTAACCATATGGTCGTAAGACCGGGTAAAACCCTTACAGTGATTGCTTTGTTCGCTGCTGGTAAGTTTCGCCTCATACACTTCGTTACCACTTAGCGTGTATTTCTAATGCGAAACTCAGGCTTCGTACCAGAACCTTCACAAAGAAATCTTTTACCATATGGTAGTGGAATGCGTAGCATTCTAACTTGATTGGTTCTCATGAATAAAGAAGCAACAAGTTACAACACCCGAAGTTTCTATTATATGGAATAGTCGGCTAACGTTTCCTTAACACCAAGAGTGTTCACGCCTCTCAACACCATATGGTTGTTGCTTTGACAAAATAACCCTATATTAACACGATAGTTTCTCTATTATTGTCCCCGACGGGGGACACCGGATTGACTGAACAACCCCATTCATTAGGGGGTAAGGTACACTAATCGGAGTTTAGCGACTCAGCGAGCCGACCAAAGAAAACGGTAGGTAGTACAATTCCTTTAGCGAGGAGTTTAGTGGTAAGGTCGGGTTAAGGCTATGCATGATAAAAAGCATAAACTAGTGACCCATGACACTTTGAAGGTAATCGAAAGAGAACCCTTTATCCATTCCTTTCCCGTTGTAGGTTATCGGAGGCGTGATATTACGATATCGCCCAAAAAACCTTCATTACACTCTCCTAGAGTAAGACCTCATCTGCCCGCATTAAAACACATATAATAATCAGTATAAGCCGTCCAGTAGTGACGCTACTAGAATCGGGAGTAGAAAATGAGGCATCTAGTGAGTCTGGTAACAGACTATCAAAGTACATTACCATATGGTCAGTACGCTAAGTACGAATGAAATGTGCCGGATGTGCAAATATCATCGTTGTTGCTCAAGAAGCAACAATTCCCGTTGGCGAGATATTTCCATATGGTTGCGCAGCGTCAATATGACGCTTAGTATAAACGAAGTGGTTACGGTGCGAAAGCCGAAGCCTACGGGACAAGCATTAAGTAACCGTTCACTCGGCCTTCTTTGTTTAAACGAAAGAATGCCTCCTTCTCTACATTAAAAGCAATCCATATGGTTGTAAACCTGACATCCGGAGCGATAACATGTCACGCAAATACCGCTTCACTTATACTTAGCGTATTATATTCACTGTGCCATCTTACCGCCTCTACGAGTTACATCCATATGGTAGCCAGTAGTCAATAGCACTCTTAGTGCGTTCTGAAAGAATTGCGGTTGGCGTACCGGATGGAGTTCGGGTAAGTCATAAAGCGTCTACTTTCGCCCATGATATTTACCCCGGCTCAATCCGTCTATTATTGACAACCATATGGTAATACTTTGTTTAAATGACCCCGAAGGGTGGTGAGGGGCATTAAGCCTCACTCTTCTTCTTCTACCCCCATAGAAGCGTTATTATCTACAACGACGATTGAACCACCATCATCGAAAGATACCCAGAACCTCTTATCGTCGTTCTGGGATTTACCTGCGTTATATCCGGAATTGATGAATAACTTAGCCTTAGTCACCATGTCCTTTACGAATGCACTTCGGCCATCATCCATAGTGGAATATAGGTTTCCACCGGATTTACCGTGTGTTCTTAGAATTGCATACGCTGAATCATACAATACACCATAGGCATCCCCTAGAGTAGCCAAGTAAGTGTCTGCATGAGATTTATCAGTTACGTCCATCAAAGATTGACGACCCCTACCAATAGGGGAATTAGGAAGACCTGCGAAGACACCTGCTATTGATGCCCAATATCTCTTCCTCATCTCAACCTGCGAATCACCGATAGAGAATAGTCCATCGGTAATTGCCTTGTTAGCCGAGAAGTCTGGGTTAGCCTCAAACCACTCGTCAATATCTGCTTTCTTTGCGTTCCATGCGTTATCATCCATACTGTAATCTGCCATATTTCTTTCACCTCGTTTAGTGTGAGTAATGCCCCTCACACAATAATAGCAGATATAGACACATTATAGGGTGTTCATTCGACAAAGCATCACACCATATGGTAGTCTGCGAAGGACACGCTTAGTGTCTAAATGAAATGTATGCATACGACCCCATTAACCGTCGGGTAAACACTAATTCCTTCCATTCGCCTATTCCTTGTATTAACGAAGGAATGGCTCATTCCTATACATTATGTGCAACCATATGGCCGTGAGGCAGAATTTTTTTTATTACATATTAATATCGTTTTACTGTGTTGTGGTATAATTATTTAGTGCTGCCAACACTACATTAATATGCTTTGCCTATAATGGCATAGATAGAGAAGGGGTCACTACGTTCAAATCCAGTATTTGATGTATAAATAAAAACGCCGCCGTACACAAAAGAATACAAATATTTTATCTCAATATACAATTAAAAAGAATTAAAACTATTAAATAAATATAAAAAAGATTAAAACTCTACCTTATTCTGGAAATAGAATTAATTTAAAATAAAAAAAAGCGCAAGTGGCGAATAAATGACGGCCCAAATTTTGAGTTTTAAAGGTCTGATAAATTATGACATGGGAGGAAGTTGTAAAAAACGATTCTATTGCCGATAAAGTCCTAAAAAATATCGTGCGAATTTTCTATGAAAAGGCAAGGTTAGACGATAAGATAAAAAGAATGGAAATAAATAGAGATAACAATACAATTACATTAATAGTATTTCCAAAGATGACAGGTTTATTTGTAGGTAGAAGAGGACAAACATTAGATGCTTTAGAAAGAAGGCTAAAACGCTGGAAAGTTATGATTGAGGAGAGATAAATATGGTTAAACCCCAAAAATGGCAACAAAAGTTAAGGAGCGATTTAGCAAGAGGCATTAATAGACCGATGTTTCCAAAACAAGGCGATACCAGTGTAAATAATTGCGATGCCGTAAATTGTATTAACAATAAAGTAAGAGTTTGCCAGTTAGAATCAATAGATATAGATAATACAGGAGGGTGTGTGAGTTACACGCCAAATTAATATGTGGAGAATATTTGAGATATTGTTATTTCCTTTTTTATTATTACATGGAATATGGGCTTTAGGGAGATTTGGTTACGATGTGGACTGATGTACTAAAGAAACTACCTAAAGAGAATTTAGTTACTAGCGTATTTAGTAGCCCGCAACGTAGTTATGAATATACTAGATATGGTGACAAGAAATTGTTATTTGTAAAGGACGGTAAATTAGTTAATGTTAGGCAATGGATAAAACAACTCAAGGCAACCGTTACTGCTACCTACGATGCCATTATTGATAATGCACAAAAACCGGGAATGGAAGATGTTGTACCATTATCTAGTTTGACACCTGTTATAGCACCTTTTAGAAATAATGCATTATCTACAATAAAATCGTTGGAATCTAAGATTAAAACAATAGAGCGTGGAAAAGGAACTTTAGAAGAAATATCACATAATGATATAGCAAATGAACTAGGAGATATTCATTTAGCCATACGAGGGGAATTTGAAGCAATGTTTGACTCAATAAAGACAGACATAGACAGACAATATGCTGAGAGTTTATTTGGTGGATTAGACGAAGAAAGAGTAGCAGAAAGTATCAATCCTAAAATGAAAACAAGTGTAAGTCCCAAACAAAAAGACAAACTAAGGTTTAGAACAGATACCAGAACTAAAGTTGATTATCAGATAATATTAGATGTTGACAATATTAACCCTCAAACTAACACTAGGGTTTTTCCAAAGAAAAGTGCAAAAATTAATTTTAATTATCAACATTTACCTATTACTCTACCTCCCGCATTATATGATGATATTAGTATGGGAGAAGAAGGACAAGACTATGTTCAACAAAAAATTATTAATGTTTTAGAGGGTAGTGTACCGCTTTATGTTAAACGTATGCTTACCCGTAAACTCAACGAAGCATTAGATGAAACTAATCTAGTAGTAGCCGACAGTACCGATAATATGGCAGTAATTAAACTAAATACATCTCTAGCCGATAGACAAATAGTTCCATATATGCTTGAAATACGTGATTTTATTGAAAAGTATGATTTTCTTGAAAATGATATGTTAGTTCAATTTGAGTTTAGTCCAGATGGTAATGCTCCTTTGAATATAATTAAAATGGCGGTAAAAGATTTCTATGGAATGAGAACCAAGTCAGTACAAGTAAATGATTCTGGTGACATTGCATCTTTAGAAGATATTACGGCATTAGAACCTGAAAGGCAAAGACTCTCAGAAGAAGAACAAGAACAGACTGGTGGCGGTTACTATCCGGCATTAGAATCATATTTAGATAGAACTAGTGATGAGGAAAGAAGTAGGCTAGAACAATATAAATATACAATTGACACAAACATGGAAGGTGGTAAACATATTACTACCATTCTTTTAAACAATAAAAGGATATTTAGGTTTGGGTATCAAATGCTTCTGCTTGATGACCTTCATGACTTAGTGAATGAATTGATAAGAAAAGAATTAGAGGCGGTAAAGATATGATTTGGGAAGAAATATTGAAGAAAAAGAAAGATGCCTGTTATCGTAAGGTAAGAAGCAGATACAAGGGTAGTTGGCCTTCTGCTTATGGTAGTGGGGCATTAGTACAATGCAGAAAAGTTGGTGCAGCCAATTGGGGGAATAGTAAGAAATGAATTGGATGATGGTTCTGAAAGAAGAATCTAAGTGGGTAAAAGAATTACCCGCAGATAAAAAGAAACTTCTTAATTCGGAGCCATCGTTCAAGGTTGATTTCCCAGAATTGAAACACCCAAGCAATGAAAGTGAAATAGAGCAGGTTATAGAGGCAGTCAAAGATAATGACTTAGATAAAGAAACTCAAAGAAACTTAGATGAGAATAACCACAAGATGATGTTAGACATTGTTGATGAAGACATGGATGACTGGAAGAGATTCATAGAAGATGTGGATATTCATACAATCAAACTCAAGATGAAGTATGGTAGACAAAGACCATATGAATATAGTGACAAAATCAAATCTATTACAGATACAGATGACAGTCCATCATTTCCTAGTGGTCATGCAATAGAAGCCTACGCTTTAGCAGAAGTATTAGGAGAAAGATATCCAGACAAGAAAGATGAACTTGACAAGATGGCTGCTAAGATAGCAAAGTCAAGACTTCAGATGGGTAATCATTTTCCAAGTGATATAGAAGTCGGAGAGAAAGTAGGTAAGATGATTGCAGATGCATATCTATCTACAACCAAGATTGAGAAATGGACTGACATACTCAATAAGAAAGGAGATGGATTCAAGCGAGAGAAAGAATCCGGTTTACATGGATGGTTCTCAAGAAGGGGCGGTAAGGAAGGAAAAGGAAAGAAGACACAAGGAGGATGGATAGACTGTTCTAGTTGTGGAAGTAAAAACGGCCCTAAGCCTTGTGGTAGAAAGGATGCCTCAAAAGGTACTAAAAGAAGATGTCGTCCAACTTGTTCTGCCTGTAAGACGTATAAGAGAAGGAAGGGGTCAAGATGAGATGGTATTCTGTATTAAAATCAGAAGTTGCTGATTATCGTAGAAGGATTAAAGATTTTGATTTTGAAGCATTAATGGATTTATCTTATTTAATAGCAAGAGGAAGAATGAATTTATCTTTAACTGATGAACACAGAAAATTGATAGACGAATTAGAACCTATTATGATAGAACAAGCAATGAGTCCAGCACACCATGAAGAAAATATAAAATCAGCAATACATTATAAAGATGAAGATACTGATGAAAGAGATGACAAATGGTATGCAAAGGATAGATTACATGAGTGATACAACGGAGAGAATAAAATGACTTGGTTTGAAATAATAAAAGGCGATAGATGCACTAGAGCCACCAAGAAAACATCCTCTACTCGTAAGGGTAAGAAATGGATGAAGTGTGTTCCTAATGGTAAAGGTGGGTATAAGAGAGTGCATTGGGGTCAAAGAGGAGTAACCGTTTCTGGTAAGAGAAAAGGAAAGAGGAGAAAGTCGTTTAGAGCAAGGCACAATTGTTCATCTTGTAAAAGAAGTGATTACTCCGCTAGATGTATGGCTTGTAGAGATTGGTGATTAAGGTGGGTTGGAAAATGATTCTTAAGGAGCGAGAGGTATTCTACCATGCTACCGATTATAAGAATCTAGCATCCATTATGAGCAAAGGCATTGTTCCTAATTATGATGGTATCTATTCATCAGAAGACGGGCAACTATCTACTATGTGGATTTGCATGACTAAGCATCAGACAAAGAAAGTTATGGTTATACCGTACATAGCAGATACCAAGACGCATCAACCTGCAACAGACCACAGCCCACATATGTTAGAATTACTAGGTGCAAAATTAGATGAAACTCCATACACTATGGACACTAAGGTATATCAGACATTTGAAACAATCAAACCTGAACAAATAAGATTCGATGGAATAAGGGTAGTAGACAACCCATGTTACAATCCTGAACTTGCTAGGCAATTTGATAGAATGTATGGGAGGGAAGAAGAATGACTTGGTTTAGTGTAATGAAAACTCCTGCAAGGGATAGGCGGTATAAACTAACTGCTGAAGATATTGATACTATTAGACGACTGAGAAAAGAAAATAGTCTAAATCAAACTAAAAGAATCTTATCAGAAGAATATGGTATTAACATATCAACGGCAACAATTGTCTATTGGACTAATGAAGAATCAAGAAAAGATAAGCGACTAAAAAACGCTAGACGCAAGTATGTTCCGGGGTCAGAAGAAAGTAAAAGAAGGATTGCTAGAGATGCCGATAAAAGAAGGGCAAATTGGGAAGCAGACCCCGATATGAAATTAAGACATAAATTACAACAAGCAATAGATGAAGACAAAACAGATAAAACATTTAGATATACTATTACTGTTGATGGAAAAACATATACATTAGATGAAGCGAAGAAACTTATTGCAGGTGGAACGCTGAGAAGAAAGAATAGGAAGATGGATTAGAATGACTTGGTTTAATTTAGTAAAGTCTTCAGAAATGAAGGAGTTTGAACTTCTTGCTGAGAAGTATGCAGAACCCAATGACATGAAGCATCTTGACTACATTCGCAAGAAGCATGGGAAGAGAAGCATAGAATTCTATGACTTACTTAACAAGCAGGTAAAAGACGTAATGAAAGAGGGTGAATGGTATTCATTGTCTGATTTGTCTAAAGCGGTAAAGAAAGTAAATCCGGGTCTTAAGTATGATATATCAAATCTAGAGCAGGTCATAAAGAATAGAATAGACGATTATGGTTTATTCACTAAAGAACAGTCTTCTGTCGGTAGAACAGGCAAGACCACTTATTACAGGAGGGATTGAATGAAATACGACATAGAGATAATGAGTGAGGAAGAAGCACAACAGATGATATATCAATATCTCAAGAGATTTGGTTACAATCCAATACAGGCATTTCCAAAGGCTGCGTTTAGAAGTGGTGGAGGAACACTACTGTTCAAACTATTCAAACCAGAAAAGATGGTTTCCTACGTTTATTTTGTAGAAGATGAAGGAATTAAACACCCATTGGCAGTAAGAACAGTAGCAATCAAAGGAGGTAAGGTATTACTATACATGGGATTAGTTTCAATGAAAGACAAAATGAAACATGCACCTGAATCAGATTCTATGGAAACCACTGGTAGAAAAGGAGGAATGACAGAAAGAGGAAGACTGATGGGCAAACCTTTCTTCAGCCAAGTACAGGAACTTATTGACAGACTCAAGATGAATCCTATTCCATTTACTGTAAGTCCATCAAACAGAAGTCAACCTATTCCAGTAGGATATAATTTAACCACAGATGACGCTATGACTCCTGAAAGTCAAAGTCAATGGATGAAAGCCAATTATCCTGAATTATACAAGAATGGTCAGTTCAGAAGACAAGAGAAAGAAATTTTAGACAAACTACAATGGACACCAGAAAAGGATGAGGCTTACAAAAAGATACTAAAATATAGTGCAGGAATTAATTTCACTAAATTCATGTATGAAAATGAACCAGACTCTTTCAAGAGATACATACATGTTGCCAATGCGGTAAACCCTAAAGTAGCAGAATCCCTAGAGGCACTTGGGTTGGTGAGATACAATGACCGGAAAATCGAAAGTGATTCTGCAATGTATGAGTATCTAGGTGAATTATTAGACTCAGTACCAGAAAAGAAAAGACAGGGGTTGTATGTTAAGATGCCAACAGTAGATATGAAGAAGTGGATGAAAGTTCTAAAAATCTTTGACATGGGAGATGATGAAGATGAAGACAAGGACGTTGACCCCGATGAAAGAGTTAAGCGAATAAACCCAAAGTGGAAAAGGGTGATGAGAGGAACAGGTGGAAGAAAGCAAGATGCAAAAGAATACTACAAGCGTCTTATGGTAGCAAAACCAAATGTTGACCCCTGTTGTGAAGAACTCAGAAACTTATTGTTTAGATATATTTATTCTGAAGCAGGTGACTATCTTGGCTTATCAGAATATGAGATAAGAGAACAACTATCCGAGAAACAATTGACTTGTGACCAATTAAGTAGAAGCATGGAAACAAATGAATTTGAGTTAGTTGAAGTAGAAATTAGACCAAAGAAATTACTAACCCCTAAACAAAAGAAAATCTTGGGCATACAATCACCAACATTATATGAACACTATCAAAACTGCCAAAGAGATGTAAAAGGCTTTACAGAAGATGTAAAGGAAGATGTAGCAACTCCTACTGGTGCTGGAAATATACCTGCACCTGAAGAAATGACACGAAATGAAAGACTTCGTGAAAGATTCAGGGATTACAGGGAACAGACAGAAGGAAAGAAAGTAGAAAGGTTTGGTTTTGAACAGGAGGAAGAATGATGAATAATTGGAGAGATGTATTGAAAGATGCAGGTGTATTGGCGAGGGAACTCGAAGCAATAATGAATAAACCTGTACCTAATTATCAAGGGTTAAAGACGACATTGGTTAATATCCAAAGGTCTTTTCCTCAAGTATTTAGGCAAAATGAGAACGTGGCAGATATGAGGCAAATGGTTGACCAGATGATAGATGAAGCAGAAATGCATTATCGTAACACAAGGCAACTACAAGTAAAGAATCTCGAAGAACAACTTCGTAGTGTATCTGATGCACTTTCTAGAATAGAAGAATTAGAGTGATTAAAATGAAGTGGTGGTCAGTCCTTAAGAGAGGAGGCAGATATGTTTCCAAAAAGAAACTTGAGGAACTGAAAGGTTGCCTAGAAGAATTAGATGGTGTTGTAGTTGATGATGTTGTTATTACTAAAAAGAGGCATTTTCAGTTTAGAGCCACATATACAGGAGATGAATTACCTGCTAGAATGAGTGAGGTAAAATTCATAGTTTCCACAGGGTTTCCAAGTAATAAAGTAGCCAGAAGTGAAGCCTGTCAAGGAATGAGAACAAACGCTAGAAAGGCATTGGCTAGAAAAAACGTATTCATAGGTGAATGGTAATGAAGTGGTGGGACGTAATCAAAGAAGGAGGAGCAGTTTCCTTCGGTAGTCATGGTTCTAATCCCCTATTCAATATTAGATACGGAAAGAAGGTAGACAAGAAGAACCTTCTACAAGAAGAAGAGGAGGATGAAGAGATTGCCAAAGACTAAGAAATCAAAAAGAACAGTCAGGATGACTAATGACAAAGGCGATGATGTAGTTGTCACTCAAACCTTTGATATTGAGCAGTTTAAGTCTGTTTATACTAAATGGAAAGCATCATGCATAGGCATGAGTGCAAAAGAAATGGGAGTAAAGGGAGGAGAGAATCTTTTCAAGGTTATCTCTAAGCATGGATTACCAACAGCACAAAGACCACAGGCAAAAAACCCTGTAAGTGAAGATGAAGGCATTGGAAAACTTTTGAAAGAAATAGACGACATAGTAGGAGATAACGCCTTATTGACTGAATCGTTTAAAGACGATGTTTTAGATGCAAAGAAACAACTTGAAGATATTGCTAATACTGATGCAGACCCAAGAAACATTCCATTTACTGTTCCAATGTATAGAAGAGTCAATAAGAAAACTGCTGCTTATGATGAAAAGAAGCATACCACAAGATATTATGGTCATTATCGAACTCCTGATTATGTTAAATTTAGAAACCTTAAGGCTAAAGTATTTGATAACAAAAAATTTGAAGAAGATATTCCGGCAGTAGATTCTTCCTACTATGAGAAAGATAAGAACAAGTCAAAGCCTCCTATGTGGCAAGCGTTATTTTCAACTGATGGTGATTCTGGTAAAGATATTAAGGTAGGATTACTATCTGTTTTGGAAACAGCAGAAGATATGATTGATGATGTGGAAGTAGACCACATAAAACTAGTATTAAGAGGAGTAGCAAGAGGAGGACTTGCTAACGAATTGTATGATATACCAGACATTAAAGAAACTATTCTAAGTCTATTAGGTACATCTACTGATATAGGTCAAGGTGTAAACCCAAAAACAGGTAATATTAGAGATGACCAAATTGCTAGGTTGTTCAAGACTAGATTCTCTTTTATCGCAGAAAACCCTGCTGAATCTAAGAAAATAAAAGATGTGTATGGTGTTGATAAAGAGTTACTAGGTAAAATAAAAGGATATTCATTAGATATAACTAGAGGAATGGTTAAGAATTTATTCGTAGCCACAGGTAAAGTAGGTAGAAGGTCGCCAAAAGGCCCAGTCTATCTAAAGGGATATACCCCTCCTAGTGAAAAGAAGAAGAAGAAAGAAGTAAAGAAGTCATGGAAGGAGATGTTAGTATCGTAACCAGAAGAAGATGTAGATTATGTAATCACGAAAATCGTGATGATTTAGAGGCGCAATTAGAAACGCTAAATATTGCACCTGATGATTTAGACAAGATGGAAGGTTGGCCTAGTGGAACAACCGCTAAACACATGAGAAATCATATGGGCGATTATCACGATGCTTCTAATCCTAGATGTAAAATATGTACTCATGAGTTAAGACCCCTTATTGAAGAACAGTTGGGTCAAGGGCATATTACTCCTAGTGCAGTAGCAGAAATGGCGGGTTGTTCGGAAGAACAAGTAAAGCGACATATGACAAAACATCTTCAACCATTAGTACAGAAGTCGGCCGCTAATATTATAGCCATGAGAGAAGTAGATGAGATTGAGTCGCTATCTAGGAACATATCAAGACTGGAACAAAAAATAGACATATTATTTGACCAAGAAGATATGAACCCTAAATATGTAGATAGTTTGACTAAGATGGCTAAAGAGATTAGAGAAAGTCTAAGATACCTAATGGAGTTCAAAGGAAAACTTATTCATAAAAGACAAGATACAGTTATTGTAGCACAAATGCAAATAGTTCAAGAAGTATTAGCACAAAATCACCCTCAAGTATGGTTAGACGTTAAAGCAAAAATGGAGGAGAAAATGCAATGAAGTGGTACACAAGTTGTGATATGTTCATTAGATGTTTGACTGAAATGTTTGAAGGTTTTGATGAGGAGGATATAGAATGAGTTGGAAAAAGTTGTTAAAACAAGATAAAGGTCTTGGTGATACCATAGAAAGAATAACTACTAAAACTGGAATAAAGAAGGCCGTTGATTATGTATCAGAAAAGACTGGACATGATTGTGGTTGTGAAGCCAGAAAAGAAATGCTTAATAGGAGATTCAAGTATGATTCGTAAGATGAGGGACTATTCATTTGACTACGAACAAATTTTAGATGAGTTAACATCTATGGGTTACGACGAGTTAGTTGAACAAATTAAGAGAAGACCACCTAAAAGAACACAAAGAGGTATTGACCTAATTGCATTGGCTGATTCACTAATAGACGCACAAAAGGAAACAGGTACTTTTGGTGTAGCATATCATACGTTAATATCAGTAATGGGACAAGGAGCAAAAGATAGAGAAAGACTCGCTAATCTTAGACAGGTATTAACAACACAAGGAAATGAAGCGAGAAGAAATTGGTTTAGTCAGGTGAGAAGATGAAGTGGTTTGATATTGTAAAGGCTCCTCCGCCACAGACATTTAGAGGAACAACTTGGAAATTCTTTGCACAAGATGACATTCCTTATTTGGAAGAGTTAATCAATGCTAAAGATGCTCCTTGGGAAGAACTATGGCCTACTGTATCAAGAAAGATATTCTTTGAGAAAGACCAAACATTCACTCCTAAATTGAAAGGGCCGGGCATTGGCTTTTGGGGAGTAATGAATATCACCAACGGTGAATTAGTAGGTGATGGTTGGGAAATGATGAGAACTAGAGATACTTTGAATCCTAATGACCCTGAATCAGTTACAGAAGTACAATGGGGTATGGGAATGAATTCTATATCATTAACCCCAAATCAGATAGGTGTTGAAGTAATCAAGTATGGTGCAAGACCAAACATAGAAGTTACAATTCCACCAGAAACTAACCTTGTTGTTGGTGAGAAATACATGAGGGATAAATTCGAGAAGAACCCTAGTAATTATCAGTTAAACAATGGTGAGGCCGCAGCATTAGCAATCTTAGGCATATTCGCAGAACAAAGGAAACCTAGAGAAAGAAAGAATAGAATTCGTTTGTTTGAGGAATTTAAAATAGGGCCATTAGAAAAGGAAAGTAATAGTAAATACCTTAGAGGCTTAGAATCAAAAGGACTTGTTGATTATGGTTCAATGAGAGATGACATTTCACCTAGTAATAGGGGCTATCCAAGAATAACACCAGAAGGTTATCGAGAAGCAACAATGCAGGTTGATATGCCAAGAGCAGTTTTCATGAGTGAAGAAATGGAAGAAGGGCCAGAAGGACAAATGATTCCTTTTGGTTTCAAAGCGAAAGTATTGAAACAGCCTGATGCACCATATATGGGGTATGAAGGCGGTGCATTAGCGGAAGGATAGATGTAGATGTGGTTAGAAGTATTGAAGGCTTTACCCTCAAGGGATAACATAGAACCCATGTTACTTGAGGAAACGGGAGTAGATGTTCTAATCAACATGGCTAAACAACCAGACAAAAAAGGATTGAAGAATGCAGTTGATGAAACTAAGAAACTTTCAGAAGGAAACACCGACGTTAATTATTCAACAGACCAAAGGGCAGCCATTCAAGAAAACGCTAAGAAAGCGTATAAGGCACTTAAGGAATACTTGGATGACTATCGTAAAGAATTACAA
>CEOU01026397.1_pt1 | contig 14279 bp, 5 predicted proteins | sample 530731 | NCBI WGS metagenome assembly CEOU01 (sample SAMEA2620894, study PRJEB7988) | marine metagenome | isolation source: saline water (ENVO:00002010), including
TGCGACCATTACCCTAGAGGACTACACAATCATGAAGGCAGACCATCAGATACCTTCTGACAAAGGCCCAATAGAGGCAGATTTGGAATTGGTAGTCCGTCACATGAAGGTGACTGAAAACAATCCATACTTTATTTTATGAGAAAAGAGTAATGAACCATTGAAGAGGAGCGTTATACAATGAGAATAACCGGATTCATCACAATCAATGGCTCAAGGGAGTGGCTTGATTGGACTTTGACAGGTGATGGCATTGTCGAAGGCCCAGGTTTGAGTGCAGCAGAGATAACCTACGAAGGTACGATTATAGCACCTGTTGAGGAAGCAATAGCACCGACAGATGGGTATGAGGATCTTACTGTCACTGAGTTGAAAGTTCAATTGACACAGAGAGAGTTGCCAATCTATGGCAACAAGGAACAACTAATTAGCCGATTAAGAGAGTGGGATGTTGCCAATCCCTCCGGCTTAGAACAGACTGATGTTGGGGAAGCAGAAGTCGCACCAGGGGTAGGAGATGGAGATGATACCGTCTATCTGCCCGAGGATGAAGGAGAGGTAGAGGATGGCTCTGAAAGCGAATGATTTCCTATCTATCTCATCAGCCGTAAGGCATGAGGTTGAGACACCTATCGGTTCCCTTGTTGTATATGTCAAGCCGATGACTTGGATTCAGCAACAAGAGGCAGTCTCACGCTTCGTTGATTTCAGAATCGCAGACGATGGAGAAGTAGCTCCAAAGATTGACTTCGGTGGCTATTACTCCTATGTCCTGTTGAATTGTATAGAGAGGACAGAACCTGCCATATCGAAGAAGGACATACTGAACATCAGTCCCGAAGTCGGTAAGGCGATAATGAGTGTCCTACCAGGCATCACAGATCTTACTGATGCTCTTGTTGGCGGTGAACAAGCCCCTTTGGAATAACCTACCCTCAGTTGCGAGCATTCATCCACTCAGACGGAAGGGTAGGAGACTTCACACCAGAACAAAGCGTAGCCCTCTCTTATCAGACTATTACCTATGTTTTAGGCAGTCATTTCAACTGCCCCCCTCATTCCTGGGATGACCAACCTCCTGAGAAGGTTCACTTCCTGTATAACTTCGTGAAAGCGGTACAGGAAAAGCAATCAGAAGAGATGGAGAGAGCAAGAAAAGACGCAGGGCGTTATAACGCCGGAGGAAAGCGAAATAAAGGCCAACCCTTACGCACGACAAGTGATAGTGCCACCCTTACAGATAGTTTCGACCTAATGAACGCAAGATTGAGGGAGCAGGATGGCTGATAACGGCATTGCAGACTTCGTAAAACAAGTCACTCTCGCCAATTCTGCGCTTGAGGGCAAGTTCAACAAATCAATGGGTGGAACCCTTGCTAAGACTACGTTATTGTCAAAGGCATTTGGCCCCTTTCTTGACGCTTGGATTAAGATAAAGTCAGTAGTGGAATTGGCTGTGACTCCCTTTACCGCAATTTTAGGCCCATTACAATTGGTGAAGAAAACTTCCGATGGCATCAAACTCACCTTTCTTGGATTAGTCGGCGTATTCATTGCAGTCGCCGCAGGTATTGCGGCACTAACAGACAAGTTGGGAGTAAATAATGAGGGTACTGAAAAGCTCAAAGAGGCATTGGGGGGCTTACGGGATACGTTTCAGGAGATTTTGAATAAGGTACAAGAAGTGGATTTCCAGCAAATCTTAGACAATGGCACAGAGGTTTTCAATGGCCTACTATCATTGCTATCAACAGTCGCTGCTGAAATTATAACGTGGGTTGATTTTGTCATTACGACATTCCTCGAACTACCTGCAATCTTTGAGGATCTTGGATTTATAGATACATTCAGAGAGGCATTTGATGGAGTATTTGGTTCAATTGAGAATCTAATAGGTTCTGTGAAGGATGCATTGACTGCCTTTGGAGGAGAAGGTGAAAGCGTAGCGGAGATAGTCGGCGGTGCGTTTGAGACAATAGGGACTAAATTAGTAGAGATGGGCGCAGCCGACTTAATCAACGGGATTATTGATGTAATCGGAGAACTTGTGGAATTAGTAATCAACTTACTCGCAGTATTCATTGATTTAGCAACAGAAATAGGGGGTTCGGATGCCTTCGGAGTCTTTGCCGATGCACTCGAATCGGCTCTCGGTGTTGCATTTGATGCACTAAATGGATTTTTGGATTTCGTTGGTGGAATGTTAGCAACAATCAATGACGCTTTGACGGGCGAAATAACCCTGGGTGAAGCGTTTGACCAAGTGGTCGAACACGTCATGGGTGCAGTTGATGGGATAATAGATTACCTGACCAATATTGATTGGATGGGGATAATTTCAGACGGATTAGGTATGTTGGGTGATATAGGGGGTGCGGCGTTGGATCTCATTGGCTTCTCAGCAGGAGGCATAGCATCCGGCCCGACAAGCGGATACCCTGCTATGTTGCACGGCACAGAAGCAGTCGTTCCCCTTCCTGATGGCAGAAGCATACCTGTATCACTTGAAGGGACAGGCGGTGGTGGTGGAGGTAATGCTACCTTCAACATCAATGTGAGTGGTGGTAAAGGAGATCCTGAGTCAATTGCTAAGGCAGTCGGCAAGGAAGTCCAACGAGTGTTCAAGTCACGTTCTAGGTCTGGTGGATATGGGAGGGGTATCTGATGCCTAAGATTCAACTCATAAAGCGAGACAGTAGTGTCTTGGAGCTAGATGCTGAAAACATCCAATTTGACTTGACTAGGATTATCACCGCACACGCTTTACCCATCTTCAATACTCGTGCCGCCATAGATTTGAATCAGACGAATATCAACATCATACTAGAAGGAATCATCACAGACGATGTTAATGCTAGTCCTGGTGTGGGTTCCGCCTTTACCATTGATACATCCATCAATGGCAGTCAAACACTAGAGGCCACTTGGTATGAGTTGTTTGCAAGTTGGGCCGCAGTCAAGACTGAACTAGATGGAGTTGAGATACGATTCAAAAGTATAGGCCAAATCAATGCTAATCTCGGGGAAGACATCACAATCAAATTGAAGAATGGAGCAGGAAGTAGCACAGTAGCCACCAATAGCATCATCTTAGTGAACATAGCATCAACCACGAGTAGTGATAGCCTATCCGACACGATAGCGTCTGCATTAGGTGGTGCTCAAGTCAAGGTAAATACAGTCACTACTAACTTCTCAGACATATTCACAACAACTCAATCATCAGGGCAATTGGAAACACTATCCCAGGACAGTCAAGGTGGAACAGGGTTCAATGGTGAGAAAATAACAATCACCAACAAAACGGCTGGCTCTGCTGGCGATCATACTGTCACGGTTCAGAAAGACAACGCAGGACAAGCGTGGACTAAGCAATTCCTTGTGACTAATGCACTAGGCGGACAGGCAGCAGTCCAAATGACTATGGAAGATAAGGTGCAAGATTTACTCAATCTTGCTAACATGAGTGCAGGAGGTGGTTTGGTCAGCCCTAATGCTCTTGCTGGTTCTGTTGTCGATTTGCCCGAAGGCGTTGCTTCTTTCGATGCATCCAAGTTCCTGAGAGTGGATGAGGCAAAGACGGTCAAGAAATACATCGTTGGCATTAGGATACCCTACGAGTCATTAGCCTCCTCAACCACAGGGAATAGAGTGTTGAGGCAATATCTCATCCCATCAGGTATAGGCACGGACTACTCCGCTTCTGCCAATACCGCCGAGTTCGATCCTACTAATGTTGTGAATAATCAAACAGTCAGGCCAAACCCGTTCTTGGAACAGGGTATTGCCATACCTGCTATATTGACTATGTTCAACCCAAATTACAATGCGGGCGATGGCTATTGGTCATACTCTATGACTGTCGCAGCAGTTGAACAATTGGTGGGTATATGATATGGGCATTGTGAGATTTCATGGCAAGGCTCTCCGTCTGAATGGCTTGACGGATGGATTAGTAGTCCCAACGGGTAAATTCAGAGAAGCAGGGTTTGACTTGAGGCCAAAGGAGTTTTCCGCCTCTATCAAATCAACCAAGAGTCATGCTACGAAGACGGGCAGAATGCACATCGAATCCCCTTCCAACCCCCTTAATGCGATTAGAGGGGCGTTCACCATTGATGCATATGTCATACCCGATTACGGTGGAGTGATTGTGGAGAAGCCTGGTTCATTCAGACTAAAGTACGGAGAGCCATTCTCAAATGGGAAAATGATATTCGAGGTACATACCGCAGACAGGCCATACACTCTCTCAACAGCCTTTGACGTATCAGTCAAGACATCAAGCAACTCAGGAGTATATTCTTCCTCATCCAATGCACACCGCCCCCAAGACATTACCACAGGACAACAAGGATTAGTCCTAGTCACAGCTCAATACACTCAAGATGAGTTGAAGTGTTATATCAACGGAGACTTAGTAGCAGATCTCAATCTAGGTGGCGAGGGAAAACTACTGCAACAATCCTCATCTGACATATTCATAGGTGGAAGAGGCGGCGAGTTCAGAGGCATCATAGAAAGCATCAGAATCAACCAATCAATCGACACTCCTTCCATCGAGCCTCTTGTCAAAACGGAAAACACGTTTGGCCTATGGCAATTCGATGACGAATATGATGTTCCCGAAGTGTATTTCTTTGACAATGCACGACCAGGGGCTACACATCAAGGAAGAGATGGCCCTACCACTCACGATGGTTTGCTTGATGTTCCAATGGTTGGAATCGGTTATGATTTCAACACCACTCACTTCAAGATTAGAGATTATTCAGCAAATCCTGGAGGCCCAACAGACAGGTACACGGCTCTTGAGAAACTAGCCGCATTGACACAGGGCATACCCTTAGAGGAAGTCAAAGACCAAACGTGGTATTCTTCAACACTTGACTTGACAGACCAAGCCTACTTCACAGGAGTCAGCTCAACGGTTCTCAACGCAGTAATCAATCACGCAGGAACAAGCCCTACCACAGGAATCATCACACCTCCTGATTCTCAGAATGTTAGATTCGCTGGAAACCTAGTCCTTGCAACATCATCGTCATCCACACTGAACCCCTCGGTGAACCGAGTGGAGAGAATCAGAATAACAGGATTAGATTTTGCAAATAACAGGGTGAATTGCACTTCTGTTCACTTGGCTAACGATGCTGCAAATGGAACTATCGACAATCTCCCAACCACACAAGGACACATCTTCTCACACACGGATAACACCCCTGTGTATTTCACGTTAGGCAAAGCAGATTTGCTCATCGACCCAGGAAACGAGGAAACGCATAATTCGGTGTCCAATCAACGCACTAGAAAGAAAGACACTTTCACTTTGGCACAATACACTCAAAGCCAAAGATTCTCCGATGCATCAGGGTTCTCGAATGACGCATATTTCTTCTCAACAAAGAGTCGTAGCACCGCACTAACCGATGCCAATACCCTATACGATCCTAGCGATACATATCCAGGCATGGGGGCTGTGACATCGTACTCTCTCGTTGAAGGTGACTTCTATCTGAAGATGCTACCATCTCCTGACGAACAGACCGTCAAGCAGACCGTTCAGGGTATTGCTAATACATTCACATACACTAATGAGAACGTGGCAATCCATAGTCTCGTATCTGAGAATGAGAGAGTGAGAGTGACAGAACCCACATATCATGGCGAAATATCCAACATAATCAACAAAGCCACCACAGTCTCAGCTACTGATTCAGGAAGCAGTAGTAGCAACGTATTCAATAGAATAATCGTGGAACATGGCATAGGTTTCTATGACAAAAGCATCAGTCAGAATGTGTATGCTTCGACTAGAGATGAAATCGTAGCCATCGCGGTTAGCAACATCAAGCCCTTCATGCTCAAGGGGTTAGACATAGGACATACTGCCGAATTCTCAAACGGAGTGCCTACAAATGACAATTACATTCGTCATCTGACTCCTGAGAAAGAAAGCAGGGTGGCCGTGATAGACTCCCCTGCTGCGTTGGTTAGTGCTGGTGGCCCCAATCAGATTCTAGTGCATTATAACGCCATAGATTTGACGGGAGAGGTAGTTGCAGGAACGAGTCTAGCATCCGGTGGAGTCAGCACAAAGTTGCAAGCCGATCATGCGACAGGAAATGCGGGCTATCTAGTCGTGTCTAAGACCGTTCCCTGTGGTAGTGCCGTCTTTGGTGGCCGGACTGTCTCAGATTGGCTTAGACGGCCTTATTCGGGCAATCAAACAGACGGTGATGCCATACTCCTGACAGTCACATCCCCAGGAGGTTTAGTGAACCTGCCAACAACCAACTTCAATGACAAGCCAGCATCTCACACCTTGACATCAAACCCGACAGGAGACATCACACCATCTCCGTTCATCAATATCGAAGAAACAGTCTATGGATTAGGAACCGGAATCAAAGGATACGGCCCACCACAATCAATAGCAAGTACGAATACACCAGATGACAGTAGTAATTCTGACTTCCATCTGATGTATATTTCAACGCCACCAGGAACAAGTCGCAAGTCACACACTAGCACGAAATTGACACCTCCATCCTTGCGAAGGTCAAACTTCACGGTGATGGATGTGATAGACAACGAATTGACAGGCAACTCAAACTTCGTTCTTGCACATCCATCCAATCGTGCAAAGTGTTGCACCTTAGATGATGTAGCGGATGCATCGACATCACCTCTCGAAAGCTCAACCGCCACATTAGAGAAGACTTTGATGAGAGGTAGGATAGAAGAGATAACTCCACAGATGGGCGAAGGAGAAGGAGAGTCTATGGTGACGATTAGAGGGCGTTCAATACTGATGGATGTAATCGACCATCGTTCCTCAAGGGACTTCAACATAGGTCAAGGCTCACCTGTCAAAGAGATAGGAGATCTCGGGACTCCTACTGTGACTATGACTCTTGGAGGATTGGGACAAGGCGGAGTGGACATACAGCCCACATATGCAGAACACCCGTTCTTGCCTGGGTGGAAGGATAAGATTGTAGGAGCAGGAAATGCATCGGTTCGCAACGACAAACAGACTTCGACATACTATGCTTCAACAAGAGCCGTGACCGAGATACCATTGTTCCCCTCTATGTTTTTCGATGTCGATGCATTAGCTGCCGCAGATAACGATGCAAGGACACCTTTGCCATCAGACAAGAGATTCAAGATGACTGTGGATTGCACTATGGCTACCAACAGGCCGGAAATGAGGGACAACGAGTCACGTTTTGCAGTTGATTGGGGTCAAGTAAGTTCGGTGGCGGCTTTTGAAGTGACAGATCAGTTGTATGCCTGGGCGTATGGTAGTGGCAGATGGGTGATGAGGTGTCAGAGGCCATCTGTGCAAGCCGTCATTACAGGAGTGAGTGGAACCACTTTGACTTTGGATGACATAACAGCATTCCTCCCCGCAACGGGTGAAAGGGGTGCAACCTCAAACCATAGTGCTACCGGCGGAGGTGGAACCAATACTTTCTATGTCACTATTGGTGAAGGAGTGTTGAATGACGGTTATGGGATAATGGTTCAATGCACGGCAGTAAGTAGCACAGGGAATAACCAGATGACTATCACTTCCATCGAATGGAACCCCTTGAATACAATCAACAATAGTGCAAGTAGCACTAATCAGATTGCTGATATTGATGAGGGAATGACTGTCACATTAGGAGGATACATCATCCTCGATGGTTCTAGTTCGGTTCCAAATTTCACTCAAGATTTCATCATCAAAATCCCAAACGATGACACTACGTCAGAGATAGCCGATGACATAGCAACCGCCGTCAAGACAATCATGGGACTCAATGACAATGCCGTTCATGTGGATCCAAACAACTCTTCTCGATACCTTATCCTAGATGGCCCGAACATGGAGGCTTTCGAGTGGGACATCCTTGAGAACAATGAGGCGGCAAACGATAGGCAGTCTTTACACCCAATAGTGTGTCAAACCAATTATCTTGCATTGAAAGGAAAGAAGTCGGATGGAACTGCTTTGGAATACGTCAGACCATTAGAGATTGATTTTAGTGATGTCGCCAACACAATGGGCGAGTTCAACCTATGCGTGGATGAGGTCGTCAGAAGAATAAACATGGCAGGACACCCTCAAGCCAAAAACAGTCAAGGTGGTAGTGCCTTTGACCCACCCGCTTTGTTCCCATCCGTAGCATCCAACAAAGATACAGGAACCCACATGGGGTATGTTCGAGCCTTCATAGGAACAGGCACTGAAAGCAGGGATGGAGAAACAGGTGTGTCAATCGTCATACATAGCACCGTGCCTGGTGCTTCTGGTCGCAACTTCAATGTCAGACTGAGTAATAAAACACCCTATTCATACAAACCCGTTCAGGTTGTGGGCTACGGAGGGCTACTAGCAAGCAATAGCAGATTGTACCAACCCAACCTGATACCCTCTCCGATGCCAATAGGAGCCGATGGAGAGACTTTCGTACCCATATCGACATTTAGGGGCGCACCGTCTGGAAGTGCCTTAGATTCGACTAATTCCATACGATCTTACAATGGACTCGGAAGTTCATTCAAGGTCACAACCGTTGCAAGCCCTGCGAGTGAGGAGTTAGATGGTGCTACGAAGTATGAGGATAGCGGAGTATTGGTGAACAACGGGTCAGGATATGGTAGTGGTTCGACCACGACTATTGCGGTTGATACTGTCGATGCGACAACGAAATTCAGAGTAGGTGATACAGTCTATGACAATGATGGGGCAAGCGTAGGGACAATCAGCTCGCTAACTGCAACACAGATAGTCTTCACAGGAAACATCGGTCAGACCTTAGCAAATAATGAGGAGTTGCAGAGAGCCATACCTATGACAAGCCCCACACTTCTTGAGTTCACCAATCAAACAAGTCTCTCTCACATCGCCGTCAGCACTAGCATTGAAGATTACCTAAAGCGAATCACGAATTTCATGGGGCCGAACAAGAAAGGAATATTAAGAGTGGGAACAGCAGTAGCGGACTTTGAGACAATAGACCAACAGAGGCTACCGACCTCAACAGATGTCCTGACTAATTGCTTCTTCATACGAAACATCACTCCTCGGGGAGAAACCATGACTGAATTCCTTGAGACATTTTATGACAGCGATGGAGCGACCATTGGTGGAGTTGAGTTTGAGTTAATCTATCCTGGGACAGACGCAGAAGGAATCGTGTATTTTGGCGGTGGACACACAGGAGTCACGTTCGACATCAGCGATGGAACGGCAAACGATTACAGCGATGATTTCCTCCACCACTACTCAAAGGGGCCAACGGGTTTCTCAGGATTCCAAAACCTGCACGAAGTCAGCACGGCATCTGCGGTGTTGGACTTCACCGATATAACGAACAACGACACTATCAATGACAACACGCTTAGAGGAATACATCACAAGCTAACAGAGGGAACAGACGGGGCATTGGGCAGGGCTTTGTTCTATGCTAGGTTGAACGAGAGTAGCGTAGTAGTGCCGACCACAACCGTAGGGACACCCTGGCACTTGAATGACTCGTACTTCATAGAAGACTTGTACGGATCGAAACTGAGATTGGTCAGAGGATTCATCGGTGAATTAGCCACCGCATTAAGTGGAACATGGAGTTCCATGTATATCAAAGCCCAATCAAGCACATTGGCATCTGACATGGCATCGGCGGCTACGTCAATCACTCTTGCAGATGCATCAAGGTTCTATGTAGGGACAGTATCCACAATCAATCAAAATAGCATTCTGATTGATGGCACTCATTGTAAATACTCAGGCAAGAACGGCAACACACTAACAGGTGTCACTCTCGCAAACGGCAACGCAATCAATTTCACGGCTACTGCTGGCGATACAGTGCAAGGAGAAAGTGCCGTTAGGTGGGTAGTCGAACCAAATCAATACACATTCTCAACATTCAATGGCTATGTGTTGCTAGACAATGGTAATGCAGAAGCATTCACATACACAGGTGGCGGTAGTGCTAGTCATGATAATAAATGGCAAATACTGAATGTAGCAGGTGGGGGTTCTGGAACTGCATCCGTAGGGAACAAAGTGATGTTCCGAAGAAGGGCAGCAATATCCACTACTCAATCAAACGGCCCTGCCGTCAGTGTCGATAGCTCGGACAAAGGAACGGAGTTTAAGGGACAAACTGCAATCATAGCGCATGACTTCGACCAGGATACTGCTACTCACAATGTCGAATACGGGCCTATGAAAGACTTGGATGTCACTAAGGATCACACAATTAGCGTGTGGTTCAAACCAACAGACACATCATTTGCTAGTGATGCAGAAGTGGCAAGTGGCCCTCTCATCTCGGGAGTCGATAACGGAGGCAAGTTTTGGGGCTTATACATCTCAGGCAAGCGCGAAAATACGACATACCAATACTTCAGGCCATCGTACATCTATTACGATGGCTCAAACTACAAACTAGCCACAGTCAATATTACAGTAGGAGGTCTGCAAGTCCAAAAAGGCACATGGACTAACTTGATTGTCAAGGTGACAGATGGGGTGGTTGATTTCCGTGCAGGGAACACTACACATATTCGTTTCAAACACTATTCTAGTGGAGGTGTAGTGAGAACACACGATGAAACAGGAATGGTCAGTTTGACAAGTGGCTCAAACCTTCCATCGAATATTTCTGACCACCCTAACAATGTCCGTTCTCTTTCATCAGCAACGGTCACGATGGTCAAAGCACAATTACCTCCAGACTTGTCCGATGGCGTTCCTAAAACCAACTCCTTGTTCATCGGCCTCTCGACAATAAGGAGAAGCATACTGAAAGATGTTTGGTCTAATCTGACAGGCAATAGCTCAGGGGCGGTGGACTTGGTTGTTGGCACTAATGATGGTTCGACTAATACAGATGATACGACATCAAACAACAATCCTTTCATGAATAACGTATGGCTATTCAAAACAGCCTTGTGTAATGTTTCTGTATTCAATTACGCCCTTCCTGATTCTGAGTGTGACGAGATATTCGCTGCGAGAGGTGTGTGGTAATGGCACGGTTCACCAAGCAGATATATCCTGCTAGGGTATCGCCTCTTGCCTCTGCAAGTGGCTATCCTGCAAGCGGATTCTTCGCTATGCATATCACTTATCCCGATACAGATTATGATGATGCCGTGACCGATTGGGAGTACGGCACGAACACCAACGACCAATGGAAGCAGGGTCTGACAGTGATTGTGAGGACACCATTGGCTACTGCTTCTGCACCCTCTGAGGACACTAACGTAATCGTGGTGGATCTCAAGCAAGCCGCAACAGATGATACGAATAGCAAGACCTACGACTTAGGAACAGAGGAAGCCACCAGGCTAATAGCGGCTAAAATCAACAGTCGCAGGGCAATTCAACAAGGAGAGCATAGCAAGACTAGGTATCTCCGAGCTAGATATGTGAGGATGTCCGGCAAACCTTCTCACACGACAACTGCCACCCTTGCCAAATCTGCACAGGTTCTTCGAGTAAAGTTCGATGGTGCTTATCGAAATGGATTACCTTCAGACATACCCGAAAGTGGAACATTGACTTACAATGATGGCAATCATACGAATCTATCAATCGCCTACACAGGAGTTTCGGTATTCAGGAGAGGCGGGCGACAATACGACTCAATTCCCTTCACTCAGACATCCTATGTTGATTTTACAGTCACAGGCGGCACTCTTCAGTCCCAAATAACACAAGTAGGAGGATCCTATCCTGAAACTCTCAGTTCTGCTACGGTCACAATTGCCGGAGAACCCGCGAAACACACGGTTGTTATGACTTGGGAGACAGTCACACCCAATGCCGCAGGTGGGTATTGGGCGGCGGCTAACGGCGGGCCAATCTTCCAGGGAATAGGTGCTTCCGTACCTACTTGGTATCTAGGGGCGAAACCTATGGATGGTGGAAACATGGGCTTACCTGCTCCTAATTACGACTCAAGAGGCTCGACTGCCACCGCACACTCATCCGGTCACGGATATGTGAGATTCAGCATTGAGAGTTTGAACTCCTGCAATCTTCCAGACATACCCCCTCCTGACTATACCGTCACCGAACCATCCATCGCACATATTACCAAAGCCGACTCAGATACTACGGGTTCCAACAATATCAAACTAGCAGATATGGAATATGGGACAACATTCCCTGCATCATCAGGAGATATGATCCATCTTAACAACGGATATAGGGCAACGGCAACAAGCAATTCCAATAATATGCTCTCTGATACTCATGATAATTTAACCAATATCTCATATGTTGGAAACTTTGAGAGTGCAGGTATTGACGGAGATGGTAGTGTCAATGTTCCCCGACCCATATTCTCATCAAAGACTCTCAACACCTCTAGGGTATCAGGACTTCAAATCTCAAATGAAGAGAGAGTGTTCGAGGACATTATCACCACAGACGACCAGGGAAACAAACTGACTTTGTTCGGCAAATCTCCTTTCGGAGTAGTCATCAAGGACTATGCCGTACAGAACACTAGGATTGACCCTACTACGGGTGAGGAGATTACAGGGCCATCCACAACAGATGGAAAACTAACGCCAAATATGCAGATACAACTACCAGACCCCTCAGAGATACCAGGAGAGGTATTTGTCAGAAGCGGACATGACCGCATCCAAGCCTACTCTAACCTAACTTGGGGGATGGGCGGTCTGACGGCTCCTGACCCTCGCAGACCAGGCGTAGCAGAGGCATCAGGAGAGGCATCGCAATTCGACACTCACGACAGGATGCTAATTTTCCACGTTCAGAGGCTTCTGCATCCCGATATGGCGACCAAACAGGGCTTGACCCCCCACACTACTGCCGGAGCCGTTCCAAGCGGCACAACACGTTTATTCTCAGCTCACAGGATAACCGACCACGCAGAGCGAGGCTCAGTCCTAACGCAGACTAACAACGGAACGGCAACGGGATACCCCTATCCACACCATAGGATACGCTTTGCAAGGCAAGGACACTCGTTCGTGACCCCAATGACCCATAGGGGTACTCCTGCGGCTATGAGGCGACAGTTGCATCGTTCTCACGGATCTTCCTACTCTCTTCTATTTGAGGCGGAAACCGAGAACAAGCACCACGTCTTCGGTTCTGCTAAATCCACTAACAGTTCGACAATCTTTGAGTTAGATACGCTTGAAGTCAAAGACGAGAGTGGGTACAGGGCAAACGGCTCTTTCTCCTCAGATGGCGTTCCTGCTAGTGAACAAGACGGATTTAGGCTACCTGATGTCAAGGCAGTCTATTCGAGCGTCACCCCGAGAACGGACATTGACTACCTCGTTGCCCCTGGTCAGGAGCAGACTGAGACAATCGGAGCAGGTCATTTGGTCAGAAGGGCCGCACCAAGCAGGACAACTACCACAAATTCAGGGCCAACTAGGCTAACTTTTGCCAATGCATTGAGTGGTGGGAGCCGATATAACACAAGTTCTGAGGCCATAACGAACGGCTTCATGATTGGAGACTACGCACTAGCCGGAGGTCGCCCAATGGCCCCTGTAATTGACGTAGGATCGGCAAATTACTTTGTTTTAGGACTCGAAGAAGGGGTTGCAGTACCCCGTTCTGGTACTGAATTGGCTACTGTACCCCCTCTTCTGTGCCACGACCCTGAATATCTCAATCTAGCGGCCCTTACACCAGGAGGTAGTGGTGGTATAACGGCCACAAATGGTGATTTTGCACTACTCGACAAGGACAACACCGGAACAGGGTGTGTCCCTGACGCTTTCTTGTGTCATTGGTTAGCCGAATACAACCACCCTGCACTACTCGGAACGAGCCGTGAGCACTACTTGACCTTCAGATACAGGGAGTCGGGGATGCCTCGGGCCTTGAACTACCCACCTACTAGGGGTCTGTACCTTCGCAACCACTCCAACCCCACCACTACTGCACAGGCAGAGAACGCCTTAGCCTTTGAGAGACTATACATCACACAATGGTTGCAGAACTATGGATACAATGGGTTGAATGCAGGAGGGCATGGGAATATAGTCGGATTGAAGTCGGCTAACTCTGTGCTTATGGGTCATACCACAGTAAGGGAACCACAAGGTACGCTCCGCATATTAACAGAATATGAGAATGTGCGCCATACTAGAGGAGAAGGTATAGGAGATGGCATCAATCCTGAGAGAACAGGTGTGACTATATCTTATGATACTGATACAGATAGTGTGGCGTTCACCTCATATGTTTCTGTTGTCGATAGTATGGTCGCATATGA
>CEOU01016292.1_pt1 | contig 14183 bp, 27 predicted proteins | sample 530731 | NCBI WGS metagenome assembly CEOU01 (sample SAMEA2620894, study PRJEB7988) | marine metagenome | isolation source: saline water (ENVO:00002010), including
TTGAACGACGCACGCTTAGCTTTGTCAGCAGCACTCTCACCTTTGCGTGGACGTTTCGTCTGAGCACCCTGCTGGCCGAACCGAATGAGCTTCGGCTTATCGCCGTCCTTAACGACGACAGCGTGAGACTTGCCGCTCGGATGGTTCGGCGTGCGGATGGGTTTATCAAAGCCCTGAAACGTATGGCCACCGCGTTTAATCTGCGCCATTACTTCTTCTTGCCTTTCTTCAGCAAGTCAGCGTCAGCCTTCCTGGCTCCACCCTTGCCAGAGATAAAGCTGTTGACCCGGCCCATCGCCCACGCAGCCATCGGCACATTGCGTGATCCGCTCGACAGATAAGCACCTTGCCCACGCCGATAGACAGCAGCCAGCTGCCCATACGTGAACCGGGACTTATCGGCCTTTTTTTTGAGCGCGGCCTTTGTTGCCTCGCTTAGTGGTTTTCTTTTTGGTGCCACCTTGCTTGGTCCTCGATGCAGAAACGGCTTTGATGTCGATGAACTCGCCGCGCTTGTAAGCCTCAGCGGTTCGCTTGATCTCACGGGCCTTAGCAGCGCGGTTCTTCGCACCCGAGAGGTACTTCTTAGGCAGGCCGGTGGCCTTGTCCTTTGGAACGCGCCGCTTACGTGCCATTACTTCTTCTTGCTCCCCTTCTTCTTTTTCTTGGGGGGACGGCCCATCTTCGAGCCGTAGGTGCCAGGACCTTTAGGCATCACTCATCCTCCGAAGGTGCTTCCTTTTTAGCGGACTTTTTCTTGGCCGGCGCTTTGGGCTTTGCCTCAGCGTCTTGCACCTTGAACTTGTACTTAGCTGGAAGAGCCATTGGGATAGCGGCGGCTTAACTGTTCCAAAGTTAGCTCTGTCCCGTCCCTAGCCACAAACTTACGAATCGCCTCTTCCGCGCCGAACCGATTCACAAGCCGATCCCAGAACTTCAAACGACCTTGTCCAAGAACTTCTAACTTCGTCGCCTCATCCTGTTCATTCAGCCACTCGCCGTAGTCCTGCCGAATATCACTCTCGCGCCCTGTCTCGCCACGCCAAATGCTCCGCGTCCGTGATCGACAATTGAAGTGCTGCGGCGGCAATGGCCCTTTGCCCCATTCGTAAATCTTGCCGTCCAGTGATCGACAACGGGCAGACGTGCGTGAATCCAACACCGCTGTGTAGCGGTAGCGGTTCGTGATCAATGGATTGGCAAGCGCCACAAACCGATCGACCTCCACCGCCATCTGCGTCACTGTGGTGCGGACAATCGCCCGCATCTGATTGTTGGCCCCAGACGTCATCAAACCACCAGCCTGGATGATGCGGTTGATCGAGCCGCGCTGATCCTTCCGCAAACTGCCGCGCAGACGCAACGAGATTTGCCGGATCGTCTCACCACTTAACAACCCATTCCGCACCGTTAGCCCGAACAGCTCCGCCTGCCGTGTCGCGATCCGCCGAAACGCCTTGTCCACCACCTCACCATTCGGCAGCCGCACCGCACCGCCGGCCGCTAGCTGACCTACTTGCCGCCCAGCCACTCGCTCCTCCAGGTTGTCGCTTAACGCCACAACACCCCGAGCCGTCGGGTCAGACAACACAACAGCAGCAGCAAACCCCGCCAAGATCGGCACACGCCGCACCGGCTCATCCTCACCCTCCGGCACCACCCGGCCCAGCTCCTGCTCACTGAAGCGAGCCTGAACCACAGCCAGCTCCTGCATCTCGTCGATCATCAGCGCAGTGCTGAACGCACCCCACGCCTGCAACTCGATCTTCAGTTCTTGGAGAATCGCCTGGAGCTTTTTAGCTTGATCAGCTCCCGACAAGCCATCAGCAGCAGCCAGCTCATCAATAGCGTCCAGCACCCGATCGTTATATGACTCAATGATCCGGCGGGAAACGCTGTTGCTGTAGCGATTAAGTTCAATCGCATTTCGGAACAGTTCGGCTAATTCATTCATGCCGGTTTCAACCCCAACTCGTCAGGGCTTTCGACACAAATCAACGAAACATCGGCGCCAGCCTGCAACGCGCATTTGATGATGTCGCGCATCTCTGCACGCATTGCTTCGTCATACGAATGAATACAAGTCTCGGTCACTGCAATCACTCGTGCTTCTTCGTACCACGTCGTACGCACAATGGCGTAATTTTCGTTGATCAGGTCGCCATTGCAAACAAACAGCAGCTGTTTATGACCATCATCCGATCGCCTCTTCCGTAGCTTGTCGATCCAGCTCATCAGTCAGGCATCTCGTCTTGATCGTCCGGCTCGGCTGACTCCTGCGGCATGGTTTCCCGCGCCTCAGGCTCCGGCTGGTCCATCTCAATCATGCCGCCGTTCTGCGTGCCTTCCAACTCCTCCTCCACGTCGAAGTCGTCGCCCAACACCTCACCAGCCTCCAGCTGCTCCAACAGCGTGGACTGCGTGATGGTGCCCGCCGTGTAGAGCTGCAGCAGTGCCTGGATCTCATCAGGCTCCAGCCGTGCCGCCATGAAATCACGATTGACAAAGGAGCTGCCGGCCTCAGGAATCTGCAGATAATCAGCGTGATATTGCAGGCAGTTGTCGATCAAGTCCTGCATCTGCTGAGCCACCACCTGCATGGTGCTGTCGCCCTGGCTGCGGTCGATCCGCTTGGATGCCGCCGTTTCAGCTGACAACTTCTGGCCCAGGATCGCGGCCAGACCCAGCTCATTGATTTGGCTGGCGATTTGATCCAGCCGGCGGAACTGAGCATCGAAGCTCCGACCTTGGGGCTCGATGTACTCCGCCTTCGCATCTTGCGGGAGGGCCATCGCTTCCCCTGGGCCTGCGCTGATCTCCTCGGCAGACTGCGGGAAGCCATAGACCGCCAGCATCGGCACGGCGGAAATGTGCAGCTGGTTGTCGAGGTCCGACTGCACCTGATACGCCTTCAGGTTCAGCTCAGCAATATCAGCCAGCGGCGGGCGTGATTCGAGGATGCCTGTCCGGTTGGCATAGGCCACAGCAAACGGGATCTCGTTGAGGCTGGTTGTCCCCTCCTCCACCACGCGGTAGTCCCCCTTCTTGTCCTTCTGGTGGATCTCAAAGGCGCCGGGGGTCAACACCCGCACCTGCTCCACCAGCTTTTCGCCGTAGTCGCCCTCGGGCTGCACAACCTTCTCAAACAGACGCAGCTGGGTGAGCTTCTGCTGCCCGTCGATGATTTCACTGCGCCAGCCCAGCACATCTGGCGGCGAATAGATCGACCAATACGGCCGGCCACTTTCACCCGCAGCCGGTGCATCCACCAGCACGCCGACGTGGCCGTACCGAATCATTTTGCGGGCGGCTTCATACAGAAACACGTCCAGATTGTTGCCCAACAGGTCAACATCAAACAGCTGTTCGGTGACCGTGTCGCTCACGTCCTGCAGCCGGATTGGCTTACGCGTCAACATGCCGGCCAGCAATCTTTCCAGCCTTGAGAAGTAAGGCGGCAAGGTTGAACGCATCAGACGGGCGTCGTAGCTCTCGTCTAGTTCTCTTGGCTCTTGCGGAAGATATTTGCGATGTTTTTTCCTGATGCCGAACGTTCCCAGGTTGATCGCTTCGAGGAGTTCCCAGTGGGGCTCCATGTTCACGTATGCGTTGTTCGGGTCACTAACAATCGCAACGCTTGATGCACGCTGGCGACCACCTGCAAACGATGAATACACGGCCAACCCTGCCTAATGCTTTGATGTTAATCGACAGATTCGCAGGCACAAGAAAGGGGCCTTTCGGCCCCAGTGGCTAATCGGCGGGTCTCCAATGGTTGCGGATGTTGCTGGCCATTTCGACTGCACGTCTTGGATGGGGGTGCTGTTCAGCGTAAAAATCCAGAACCTTCAGGAGCAGCTCAACGTCTGACTGAATCAACGTTGGCCTGTAGTGGTTCACTTCGTGAACTTGAAACTTGATGGAGTTGTTCATAAGGGAAGGGGCCTTACGGCCCCGGTGGTCATTCCTCGTCGTTCAAGATGTCTTCCATAAGGTTCAATGCCCTTGTGGATTGGCTGACGTGTTCATCGACGAGATAGCGAAGGCGTCGGTCTGACTCCTCCATTTGCTTGATCAGCTGATTGAGCTGGTCGGCAATGCGTCCCATGATTTAGTTGCGAGGTGCGCGGCTGTCTCCAGCCGTGCCCATAGTATGCCATACGGTATGCCACTTGTCAAGGGGCAATCAGTACAGGCGGATGCCAGTCCCTCGACCAGCGCGGGCATGAAGTATGGAGAACTCTCTGAATACGAGGTAGCCAAGGGCGTCGTTCATGTGGTCGTAGCCCGCCTCTTTGTCGGGCTCGTTTTGCTCGTTGTAGCTCTGCAGCTCCAGGCACTCGATCGTCCGTTTGCAGTGCGCCGCTACCTGCAGCCGGACCTCGCCCTTCCCGTTCTCCAGCAAAGCTTGAACAGAAGCCACCCGATCACGGACGGGAGGATTCGATTTCGGGGACTGATTGCTGAACCCGTACGACTCAAGGATTGCGACATCGGTGCGGCTGGAATTCGTAGATCGTGCCGCTCCTGATGCGTCCGGGTAGGCCAGGATGCGACGGTCGGGAAATCGTCTGCGTATTTCTTGTGCCAGGGCGTCGGTGTCATGGGCGCCGCTGATCTCATCAATCAGCACTAAAGAGTTGCCCAGACGCACGCCAATTACGGCGCTCATATTCCCGATGTTGAAATCAATCCCGGCGCGGATGGGTTCGTCGCTTACATCTGGAAGATCTCGACAGATGTGCTTGGCGCGGTCGAACCGGTCGTAGACCTGGCCGGTGGTCAAGTTAGTGAACTCGCCTTGCAGATAGGCGGCGAGGAGGCTGGGGTCGTAGGACGCTTCCAGCCGGGAAATGAAGTCTGGGGGCAGGTGGGGGTTGTCTGCCGAGCGCATCTTAATGAGCCTGCGGTCCTTGCGCTCCTTTGCCTCCTCCGTGCCGAACGTGTTCCACATCCAGCGGAAACCTTCGGGGGTAGATGCTGCGGCGAACTGGCGGACGTTGCCGGCGCGAAGGCGGCCGAGGATCTTGGGGAACGCCTTTGCGGCCACGGCCGGTGGGACCGTGTCCATCTCGTCCGCGAGGCAGAAGCTCAGATTGAGTCCGATGATTCTCGTCCAGGATTCCAGGGACCGGCACAGGATTTTTGTGTCACCCCCGGGCAGATGCAAGATCACCTCGGGCAGTGGACTCGCCCGGAAGGTATAGGGGATCTCGTAACGCTCCAGGAACGCCTCGAAGTCGTTGAGCCAGATGTCCCGAACGAGCGGGCCGGTGGGTTCCATTACACATCCGGTGTGGCCTTGATTTGCGAGAGCCAGGGCGCACGTCTTCGCGGCCAGGGCGTGGGTCTTGCCGCTGCCGTAGCCGGCGCACAGCCCGAGGATCTCGGTGTCCTGGTCGTCCACAAAGGCCAGCTGGCCGGGGTGCAGATCGGCCCGGATGCGTTCGAGGATGTCGGCCGCCTCTTGTTGATCAGGCGGGGAGGCGAAGGCCAGGAGCGGCTCCGATTCGGTCAGGCCCGCAAGGACGGAAACCATCAGATGTCAAACCGCAGCAGCTTGGCTTGAGTCTCAAGTGCTTTGATCGCGACAGCCACCTGGCGGTCATCGTTGCCGGCTCGCTTTTCGTATTCCGCAAGACGACGTACTGCAGCGGCCAACCATTGCGGTCGCTCAACGGCCGAATCCTCTTCTATTAACTGGCGAGCGCGTGCGATGTATTCGTCTGTCTGACGGCTTGATAGATCCCACTCAGTCGCGGCGTATTGAAGGATGTCGAAGCGCGACCAAGACTTGATCAACAGCTGATAAACAGTGTTGACCCTGTCATGTATTTCTTTGTTGGTTGACTTCTTAGCCATGCCCGAATGTTACAGGCGACGGCTAGAGGTTAGCCAGCCTGATTACGTGGGCGGTGCATCTTGCGCCAGTAGTCATTCAGCTGATTGATCTTCACATCGACCAGATGGTGGCTCGACACTGTCCCAACAAATTCACCGACGGAGATGCGAACGGTTCCGTCCTCTTGGTTTCGCAGCCTCGGGTTTGGGGGTTGTAGCTCGTCGGTAGGCATCACGGAGTCGGCGCTCATAGGCTTCAAAGGCGGCAAGCTCTAGCTGATGTTGCTGTGTTTTGAGGTGTTGGTCCATGGGTTGATGGAGTGAAGTTTGAACGCCGGGGGATCGATCGGGCACCTCTACCCGCCCTGCCTTTCCCTCCTGGGTCTTGTATGGCTTTCAGCCTGCTAGGGGAAGAGTCAGGCATCAGGCTCCCCGGCGTGTGGATCAGATGGAGGGCGTGGGGTCAGTGGTGAGAGTGAGGCCGTCCTGCAGGGCTTCACGTTCGAGGGCTCGCCATTGGTCGATGGTTTGAACCCATTCATCCCAGATCAGTTCGCCGGGACGGTTGAGGACACGGTCGAGGATGGTGCGGCGGCGTGCCTCGCAGAGGTAGGAGGGCGGCTCTTGTGGGAGTTCGTCGGCCCAAAAAGCGGGCTGCTGTTCGTAGAGGTTGAGGGTATAGGTGTGGAAGTCCATGGGGTGAGGTGCGGTAGATCGAAAAGGAAAGAGCCCCGAGGGGCTCAGGCGATGTCGTCGATGTCGGCGACTTCGTGCATGTGTTGGATGAAGTCCTGAAGGGTGGCGGCGGGGAGGAAGCGGACCAGCTCTTGGAAGGTCAGCTCATAGTCGCAAGCGTCGCCGATGGTGAGGACTTGGGAGCGGATCTCGGAAGGAGTCATGGGTTGAGGTGATTGAGGGCGTCGTCCGCCCGTTGAATGAATTATGGCATGCCATGGGCAGAAGCACAACCCCCTGGCCAAAAAAAAGAGCCCGAAGGCTCAGATGGTCATGGTGTCGAAGTCGCCGCCGGTCTTCTTGGTGCTGCTGACGTACCAACCGTGAAAGCGGGCACTTTCGCCGTACTCGCCATGATTACGAACCAGGGAGCGTTTGACGGGGTAGCAGTGGCCAAGGGTGGCATGCTCGAACCAGACAGACTTCGCGGTGCGCTTGATGCAGGTAACGGGGAAGTCACCGTGGGCGACGGCGAGAGTGCCGTAGTAGGTCTCGCCGACTTGGAAGTTTTGAGCGGTCATGGTTTGAGGTGATGAGGTAAACCGGGGGCGTCTCCGCCTCCCGATGAACTAAAGATAACCGATTGGCATGCCAATGGTCAAGGCTGTGGACAGCATGCCAACCGGTCAAGACTCGTCGATGATGGATCCGATGGTGCAGACGCTGGACGCTGCAGCAAAGGCGGTGAAGCCCATGAACAGGGCGGCGGCGTTTCCGTCGCCTTTCTTGGCCAGATCGACGGAGGTCATCGCACCGACGACAGCGGCGGCAGCGATGGAGAGGAAGACTAAAGATTTCATGGGTTGAGGTGGTGGGGTGGTGGCCCCGTCTCCGGGGCCGGTAGTGATCAGGCTTGGCTCAGAGGTGTCCAGCCTTTGACTTCGACAGTTGTGCCGCCGACAGCTCGGGCGACGTGCATGCCTGCCTTGAGGATGTCGGCGGGGTTGGTGACCAAAAACTGGCGGCGGGCCCATTTGCCGTTGGCAGCCAGGAAATCGATTGAAGCGATGTAGGTCATTGGCTTGAGGTGTTGAGGGTCATCCCCTTGACTCCCTCAATGTATGGCATGCCATGCCCACTGTCAACCTGGCATGCCACCTTATCAACTGTCTGCAACCAGGGCGCAGATCACAGTGCAGACGATCGGCTCTAGTGCATGCCGAGGCAGCCCGACGTGTTGACGAGTAACAGCCAACACGGCCCGATCAATCGCGTGTTTATCGGTGCGGAACTTCGGGGTGTCAGGCGTGCGCATCAGGACGCGCTCGCGGATCAGTTCTTGGCGGCTCATGCCATGGGCAGCCGCCTCGATGTCTAAGCGCTTGCGCTCTTCAGGGGTGGCGTTGAACTCGATGCGGGAGAGCTTGGTCATCAGAAACGAAGGGTCGGGGGTTCGGTGAAATCGCGGGCGGAGGGTTTGGCTTCGGGTCGTTCCGGTGGGCCAAGTTCGCGGAGCATGTTCCGATGTGGCTTCATGCCTTCGGACAATGCGGCGCGGATTGTGGGGTCAGGGTGGCGGATGGCCTCGCGCCTGAGAAGTTCAAGGCCGGGGCTTGGTCGGTCCAGATGGTCGATGGTCCACCAGCCATTGTCGATGCCCCGTTGCAAAAGAACGCGGAGGGTCTTGTCATCAAACATCGAACGCCCCCGACAAGACGCCACCAGTTGACGGGGGCAGTTCCGGCACGTTGGACGGCTGCAGACTGGGATGATCGTGGAACTTATCCGACGCGGCCATCCGTGCGGGCAAGTCTTCCTTAAGTCCCCAGTCGAAGGCGGGGCGCCCATCACGTTGTCGGAAGACGTAAGACAAAAGTTGCTGATCGAGTGGCATCTCTTTCGAGGGGTTCGGGTCCATGCGGTATTGGCTCACCGCGTAGACCCATGCCTCGTCAGACACGGCGTCTTTGATCTTGGACGGGGTGGACATGTAGAGAAATGTGATCTCTTCGTCGCTAATGCGCTTGGCGTAGGGGGTGACGTTCGCGGCTGCGCGTAGCCCCAGCTGGTAGGTCTTGAGCTGCATCAGAACTTGGGGAGTGATTTTTCAAGGGCGTCCCAGTCGGTGGCCTGCTGTTGTTGGCGGCCGCCGGACTGGCGGGGTTCGTAGACGTCAGGCCACCCGGCGTTGGCCGCGGCCTCAAGGGCAGATCTACGAACGGCGGGGGTCCACTCTCTGAGCTTGTTAATCACGCGATGGAAGACGCGCTCGGATCGGACGCCCTTTTTTACAGACCAGAACTCACGGAGGAGTTGGTCACAGTCCAGGAGGTCGTTGGGGATGAGGTCATCCCCGAGGGTCTTTTTTGCGTAAGCGTCCTTTTCAGCTGTTTCCCCCTTGGAACCCCCAGAAAGAGAGTTATTAGATATAGGAGTCTCTTTAGTAGTAGGAACATCTAGAGATAAAACCTTCTCCCCTTCAGGGCTCGGTTTTATCAGCGTACCGGAGCTGTCAAGGTTTCCCATCTGTGAGTCGATGAGATCCCGCAGCACATCAGAGCGGTTTCTGAATTGCTTGGTCTGGGCGTCTAGCCATGAGACCTGAGCATCTGTGAGACGTAGTGAGACGGACGGCATGCAACGGGTAGACGTTGTCTTACGAGGGTGGCACGATGTCGCAACACGTCAACCCCTTGATGCTCGAACCAGTCCCCGGCCTTGAGTTCTTCCCTGGCCCTCATCGCTACCGCATGAATGGGCTATGGGTGCCGCACAGCGTGACGCAGGTCCTGAGCTTCGACATGTCCCCGAGCAAGCGTGAGGCGATCGAACGCACCAAGGACGGCCCCGATGGGTGGGAGGCCAGGGGCAACGCCTGCCACAAGGCCCTCGACCAATATTTGGGATCTATGAAGCTCCAAAATGGCCACGGCGTGATCTATGACGACCGCTGGGAGGACTGGATCGACCCGCTACTGGATCACCCCATCTTCAAAGGCATCGAGGTGCTGGCCACGGAGTACGCGGTCTATGACAAACAAAAAAACTGCGCAGGCTCGTTTGACTTTCTCCTAAGGACTACATCTAGTGAAGACAAACGGGTGATCCTTGGCGACCTCAAGAGCGTGTCAAGTAAAAGAGCATTAGCGGCCCGAAAGCCAGCAGACGCGCAGTTGGCTGCATATCAGTCAATGCTGGCGTCTCTCCACCCATCGCTTCTGGTGACCGACTTGGTGACCGTGGTCTGCGGACCCGGCGAAACTCGCATCCTGAACACAGATGCGGAGAGCGCCTGGACGCATTGGGAGGAAGCCTGGGGCCGGTATTCAGTCACGTTGCCATCCTGGTGATCTATGAAATGCCCAAAGTGCGGAACGTCTTGGATTTGCGTTCTGGAGTCACGGCATACAAGCCAAGAAGCCATTAGCCGCCGCAGGCAGTGCAAGACCTGCGACCACGTTTGGGCCACTGCTGAGGTCTCTGTCCCTGATGATGAATGGTGTTACAAGCCAACGGAGCGAGGCACGGGCAGACCAAAGGCTGAGTTCGGAGTGAAGGCGGGAATGCTCAAACGCCTGCAGGCCGCGTGAACTGGTCTGAGATCTTGAAGAAGGGGGGCGTGCCTGAGCCCCCCGGCTACCAAGAAACGCTAGCAGCACTGAAGAAACGGGGGCCAAGGAAGCCGAAGGCGCAGAGAAAAAAGGCAAAACCGAAGCGGAAGGCTTGACATGTATGCCATGGGTGCTCTACCTTTGGCATACCGCTGAGAGGCGGTTCACCTCACCCCAATTCAAACCATGGACTACAAAACCTTTTCCGCTTTCCTCGACGAAGACGCTTCCTATCAAGCCACTCTCAAGAGCCACCAAGAACTGTGGGCAGAAGTCCGCAGCGCAGAAAGTGAAGTCCGCCGCGCTCTTCGCCGCGTGACCCGCCTGATGATGGCCGTTGATGTTGTGCGTCAGCAGCAATGGAAGCTTGAGGACGTGAGTGAAGAGCAAAGCCAAATGCTCGAAAAATTCACGACCGACAACGACGAGGTCTGGTTCCACCAGTACGACCAAGCCGCAGACGACATCGAGGAGACAGCCGTGGCCGCTTGCGCGATGGTCGTCGAAAAACGTGCAGAACTCAAAGACAAGAAGATCAACGCCAAAGAGCACTGCGACCTGCTGAACTTCGCCCGCGAGCAAGCCCGCGAGGCATTCCAAAAGCAGCAGGCAGAAGCTGAAGCAGCTGCCGAACAATCCGAACCTGTCCTTGAGGCCGTCAAATGACAACCATCGACATCACCGCCACCGTTGACATGAACGAGCGCGAAGCTCGTGAAGCCGTTGACGACATCAAAAAAGGAATCAACACGGTCCGCGCCAGGATCTATGACCTAGACCGGCGGAAAGGCTGGAAAGCTCTGAAGTACCGCAGTTTTGCTGCGTGCTGTATGGAGGAGTTTCCTGAGCTGCATGCTCGCACGATCCAAAAGCAACTAGCTGCCGCGCAGGTCGAAGCAAGCTTGAAGGAGTTACGCCCAGATGGGCGTAACTTTCAGATTGGCGACATGCCTGAAGCTCATCTTCGTCCACTTGTCTCGGTTAAAAACGACGACGAAACTTTGGCAGCCGCTTTTACGAAGGCTCAGGACATTGCCAAGGAGGAGAACCAAGGCAAGCTCACTGAGGCCATCGTTACTCGTGCGGTTGAGCAGGTTCGGCCTGAATACGAATGGACAGAAGACGAGCTAAAGCGCAAGGCCATTGTTGAAGCTGGCGGCACTGTCGTGGCCAACATGCACCAAGACACAGACCGGGCGCTGCTCACATGGGCCAGGAAGACCGATCGCTTCGTTCGCATTGATCGCACCAGCGACTGGGGCAACCCTTTCGAGATGGGGCCTGACGGCGATCGAGATACGGTCTGTGATTCTTATGAGATCTTCTTCCCTCGGAAGTTCAGTCTGCACAATCGCCTGAACGAGCTACGAGGCAAGGTTTTGGGTTGCTGGTGCTACCCGGCCCGCTGCCATGGCATGTACCTAACCGCGATGATTGAACAGCAGAATGTCCAGTTTTAAGGATTGCGTTTGCATCTCACAGGCAAGGATTATCACCGGGCGTCAAAAGGGCACGCACATCTGCACGATTGCCTTTCAACCAGCAGAGCAGAAATTTTTGCGTTTATGCGTCCCATATTCACGGGACAGATTGCCGGTGCTTAAAAGGTGGTCTGTGTTTGATTTTGATGGCACCAAAGAGGGCCTGAAAAACGACACAAGAGACGAAACTTGGAACGCTGAAAGGGTGCGACCCACACATAGCATCAAAGATGATTCTCAAGCCAAAAGGTCCATCCACGCGAGTATTCTGTCTAACTACAAATACGAGTCCGAATTAAACAGCGACAGGCTCAGCATCGGTCTTCTCATCCCCCAAAAAAACTCTCTCAAGTTTTACCGAGAAAACTACAGCCCAAGCACAAAAGAAGATCAAAAGCAGCTTGAGCGCGGGAAGTACATGGCCGATTTGGGAATCTGGTTTCCTCCTTACAAAGTCTTTGTAAAGGGCAAGAGGCGATGCGAAGGACGTGTAAGAGCCTTCACAAAACAGCTTCTTGCGTGGGATGTCTACGAAGCTCTACGGAAAAATGAAGTAGATCCGTTTGCACAGATTTATGACTACACCAACCCGTACATGATTCTGGGAAATCTTGCCACGCAACGACGTGCCTTCATGGTCATCGGCGTTTTAAGCGCACCGCCTGGATATATCGAAAAATACGCAATCCATCAGCAACTGAGCCTTACCCATGGACACCTCTGACCTGCCTCTGTTCTCCAACCCCACGGCCAGCGACAAGCTGGCTCTGGAGTGGCAGAAATGCAAAGCCAAGCACCCCGGCCTGCTCCTGCAGTTGGCCGGCCTTGCTCGTGAACTGAAAACCGCCGGCCATTCTCGTTATTCGATGGATGGCCTTTTTCATATCTTGCGCTGGGAGACCAGGACCAGCACGGGCGACCTGGGCCTAAAGATCAACAACAACTACACGGCATTCGCTGCGCGTGACCTCATGGATCAGTACCCAGATCTACGAGGATTTTTCAAACTGCGAGAACAGAAGCGCCGTGGCAATTTTGGGCAAATGTCCTAACCTGAACGCGCTTCATTCCAAAATCATTTCTGATCTATGAAAGCTCTCAGCCTTGAACTAGACCAGTCTCGTGCCGAAAAATTGAAAGCACTTTCAGAGGCCACTACTGGCAACATGACAAACGTCACAGTCGGCGGTGAGTTTATCGAGTATGAACAGAATAAACTTTCTGCATCTAAGCTCGCTAAAGCGTTGCTGAACTCGGCTATTGATCGCGCCTACTCACAACTGCCTCAGTAGCTTTTCGTTCACGGTTCCCGGCAAACCTGCGCCGCAAGGGAGTAAGCGGCATGTCGGAAAAGGCGTCATGGTTGAGTCATCAAAACGATGCAAGCCATGGCGCCAGGACGTAAGACATCTGGCCATGGAGTTGCTTCCTGAGGGCTGGCATGCCATGATGGGGGAGGCAATCTGGATGGATGCAATCTTTGTATTCAACCGGCCCAAAGCTCACTACAGAACCAACGGCGAACTCAAGCCATCAGCCCCCCAACATTGCACTGGGAGGATTGGTGACTTGTCGAAACTTGTGCGTGCTGTAGAGGATGCTTTGACAGGCGTGGTCTATGACGACGACGCCCAGATAGTTCACCTCACTTCTCAACGACGTTATGTCTCTGGAAACCACGAATCCCCCTGCGCCATCATCACCATCACGGCCATTGATTGAAGCAATGGTTGAGTTCCACAGAAGTGTGGGCAAGATTGGCAAAGGCGGCAAAGCTCAATACGGCAAGTACGCCAACCTCAAAGACATTTTGGAGGTTGTCACCCCTGCTCTGACACAGAGCGGCTTGGTTTTAACTCAGACCTTTGAGCCACCAGTTGAGCCTTCTCTCCCTCCAGTTTTGGTAACCAGGCTCATACATGTCAGCGGCGACTTCATTGAGTCAAAGCTGCCAATGATTATTCCCAAAGGTCGCGGGAATGCAATGCACGACTTCGGGGGTGCAATCACTTACCTAAAACGTTACGCCTTGCTGCCGATTTTGGGTCTTGAGGCTGACATGGAAGAACAGCCCGAACGCTTGGATGACGACGGCGACAGGTTCAGCCCTGAGCCAGTTTCCAAGCCTGCAAGATCTATGAAAAAGCCTGAGAAGGCAAGATCTATGACGCCGGCCCCTACCCCCGAGCCGTCACCTGCAGCGCCTGGCGTTAAGGCAGAAGATCAGCCAATCAAGCCTGACGAACGAGACCTGTTACTGGGCAGCTTGGAAGAGATGGAGTCCAAAAAACTGCAGGCTTTCATGCAAGCTTTCACCGCCGTCTTCCCTCTGCCTCCTAACGGCAGAGTCTCCGAGGCCATCACCTCCGTTAAACATCAAACCTGGATCAACGATTACTTCAAGCGCAATGCCTGATGAAAAGACCAAGCAAGCGGTGGCGGACGACAAGCGCCGCTCTAATCACTTTCAAGTGCGGCTGGACTCTCAGCTAGCCGACCAGCTGCGCCACTACGCAGAACAACGCCACCACGGCGTGATCAACATGGCGCTCAACACGATCATCTCCAAGTTCTT
>CEOU01019509.1_pt1 | contig 14159 bp, 29 predicted proteins | sample 530731 | NCBI WGS metagenome assembly CEOU01 (sample SAMEA2620894, study PRJEB7988) | marine metagenome | isolation source: saline water (ENVO:00002010), including
TGATGTATTTTTGGAGTACTTCTGCTGCTCGGTCAGCGTCGAGCTTGTGGGCGTAGTCCCATCCGTCGACAGGGATTGGGTCTTTTCGCCCAAGCCTTGATCCTGCTGGGGAGTCAATCCCTCCGATGCTTCTAATGTAGAGACAGTATCTTCCATCAATCTCTTTTACCTTAACCCTGATAAGCAGCCCTTTGGGTATTCCTTCTCGTAATCAATACCTAAATAAGTCTCATCCACAGACCCGTCTACTTTTTCGTGAACCGTAGTCACTATAACCTGATCATTGCTATCAGTTCTAATGTCCACAAAGTGTCTGGTGTCATCGCACATCTCCATAAATTCTTTCACAAGCCCAGCGGTCAGTGTTACCCGACCGCCGAGCTCATGAAGAACCATTCCAAGAATAGCTGACATCCCGATATTGTCGTCAGCTATCTTATTCATCAGAATGGATTTGTAGCAGCGGCAGCATTAGTCAGCGTTTGCTGCGCTGCTTGGCCTTCGTCCTTCTTTCCTCCGTTGGCAAACGAGAACTGTTCAACAATGGTGTTTAGCTTGGAACGCTTCTGCCCGTCTTCAGTCTCCCAACTGTCAGAGCGCAAGCGTCCTTCAACTAGGATACGATCACCTTTCTTGAAGTACTTGGAGATCGTCTCTCCTTGCTTACCAAAGGCGGCGCAATCTACATACGCTACCTCTTCGTTCTCACCACGTTTGCGGTTGGTTGCTACTGTGAAGTTGCAAACTGTCAGGTCTTTCCCAATCTCCTTAGAGCTAGGTTCCCTGACCAGATTGCCCATTACTATTAACTTATTATACATATTTAGAATGCCTCCTTTAACGGAGGCGTGTAGTTTTTGGTTTTCTGGTAAAGCTGGTTAGATAGTTTAAATATCTCCCAGCCATCCTTGACCTCATCTGTTCCCCATATTTTTTCTACGGGTTCTGATGGAGCCTTGGAATCTATTATTAACGAGACACATTGTGTGTCTCCCTCGATGCACTGTTGATATGCAGCTAACTGGTATACCCATGTTTCGTAGAAGCGTGGCTTGTACTTGACTCCTTGTGTTTTGAAGTCAATTACACACTTGCCCCACAGAATATGGTCTGCAACCAAGTCAACTGTGCCAGCATATCCATGCTGCTGATTAACCAGCACGGTCTCTGCCTGATGTACCTTGGTTATGTTCTGATCAAACCAAGGCTTATATTCAACGAACCACGGGTAGACTTCATCGTCTTCCTGCGGCTCAGTTCGGTCTATGTTGTAATGCTCTAAGGCATTGTGGACTTTCGTTCCAAACGTAGCTGCCACTGATGTTGCCACCTTCATGTCTGCCACGATTCTCTTGGCAAACTTGTCAGTGGATTCATCTTCCCCTTGCTCTAGCCTAAGAGCAGACAGGATACCCTGTTCGATCTTCCAGCTTTCAAGCGCAGGCTTGGACATAATGTTAAGGATGGAAGTAACACTAGGGAACAAACCCTCCACTCTTGCGTCCTTCAAGGTGGTGGGCTTGCCGTTATCCCTAGTGTGCCTTGGCTCACCATCTCCTGTGTACCAATGGGCAGAGTTGTCTGGTTTAACGTAAGCCATTAAGCTGCCTTAAGCAGTGGGACGATTGAGTTCCAGTTGTTGATGAAGAAGTTAACCTTCTCGGTTGGAACATTGGACAGATCATCAACTGATGATTCCAAGTGATCACGTTCCTTGGCCAACTTGAGGAACGTCTCAGCGTTACTCACTTCAGCTATCAGAACCTGCAATTGTTCCAGCGGTGTTGGAACCTTCTCGCCTTGGCCAAGCCATGCAGCCAGACGCTTACCAACTTCTTCTGTAGGCTTGTTGATAACAAGCCCTGCGAAGTCAGGGATACGAGTCTTTTCAACAATGAGAGTGTTGTCATTGTCGAGGCGTGCCACAAAGTCCAAGTTGTATTCCCACCCATCCTTGTAGACAGGAGCAAGTCCAACTTTTCTAGGAGCAGCACGGCCCTTCTCGTTCTGTTCGACAACGTATTCAGTCTTGGCCCTGAGTGTCGTGATGACATGATAGGGTGCGCCCATGACCAGATCGTTGATTCGGTTTAGGATCGGAGATACATCAGCCCAAGCGCGAAAGGAGTTGCCCCCTTGGCTGCGCTTACCTGCGTTCTCCACCTGTTGCAGTATACCATTCTCTCCCTGCCAGAATGCTGACATGGAATCAATGATTACTGTTTCGTATGAGGCAGGGATATTCTCCAAGCCCTTGATCAACTCCTTCGGATCGAAGGAGTCTAGCTCGCAGACATCGAAGTCAAACAAGTCTGAATACTTGCTTGCACTTCCATGCTCCGTGTCAATGACCGCTGTCTTCCCGCCTAGCCCCTTGGCTATTAACAGGGAAGTGTAGGTCTTACCGCCGCCTGACGGCGCGTATAGGCCAGCCCTAAGCTTGGCTGACTTCTTTGTTGCTTTCCTGAACTGCATTATCAGTTTCCTTTATTACTATTATTGCCCCCTCGTTTCCTTTGGGGGCTCTTTTTACTCGCACCACCACTTCGTCTATCTCCCTCACCGAGTCGTCTAACGGCAGCGACGAGGCAATCCATGATTGTATTGATTGCCCCGTCTGGGTCTCGCCTTCGATTGTCTGATACAAGGAGGTCAACTGTGATACGAAATCGTTTACGATTGCCTTCATCTGCTTTTTTGCTTTTGGGACTGTGACTAACATATTCCTCCAACAAGCCTTGCAGTTCTTGAAGTTGGCTATGTGTCCATGCCCTTGTACAACCAGATGAATCATCGTGAATCATTTACTAGCAGTCTTGTTCGCTGCTCGTGTACTGCTGCCCTTATCAAAAAAAATAGAGGCATCTGCCAAAAAAAACTCGATGGCTTTTTCAGCAGCGTACCCCATTTTAATTCCTTGATCTGAACAAGCTTTCTTAAACTTGTTGTGCAGCTTCTTGTCTATACTAATTACTGCCATTCAAAGCCCGAAGTTTAGTAAAGTTTTCCGCACGTTTCAAATAAATTTTAATTTTTTTTTCGATTTATTTTATGCCTCGCCCTCTGAGTCTTCAGCATCTTCCAGCATCTCTTGAGCTTGCTCTTCTTGTTTATTGAGCACCTTGTTTGCGTGCTCCTGAATGAAGCCGCCGATCATGGCGACACCGCTAAGTCCACCACATTCTATTGCCAACGATGTGGCAATGTCATTTAGAATGTAGGCTGCTTCATGCGGCTCAAGTCCGTCCTGAGCCATCTTGTTGACGTGATCCAGTGTTTTCTGTGACCAATCAGTTATCTTATCTTGTTTTTCTTTTTCCATTTAATTTATGTTTTCTTTTATGGTTTTGGTTTATCAAGTAATCAATCTTAGATAGCGTAATCCACGCTGGATGCGTGCCGCTCTTGTCTCTTTCTAATATTTTAAACAAGGCATCTGCCGCCTCGCTTAATACCTCCTTAACAACTTTCTCCATTAACTCCAGTGAGCAGTTCTAAACTGTTCCCTGTTGTAATTTTGATCCAACCAACTAGCCAAGCTTCCCTTATCAGTAGGTATTATCACCTCGTCAATAGAGATTGGCTCGCTGTATTCTTTGGGCCTGTTCTTGTACTCCTTCAGAATTTCACGCTTACGATTGTTAGCGTCCTTCTTTGTAGGAGCCCACGAACAGAGCCACCCCTTAGTGGAATCTTTCCACTGTAACTTGTAGAACTTACTCATAGCTTGAATAGAATAGCAGGCACATGAACATGGCCGTTGCTAGTAACACATTAATGATCACCGCTTCCTCCTTTTAGGCTTCTGCCTATTAGTAGCTTTGGTTTTCTTTGAGTTAGGGATTTCTTTTTGTTCAACATTTGCTAGCCCTTTGGCTTTCGCCCGACTACTCACATATTGATTTATTTTCATCTCTTCCTCCTCTTAGGCTTTTGCCTATTGGTAGCTTTGGTTTTGTTTGATCCAGCAGGATTTTCCGTCCACCTTTTTTTATCTACCATTCGCCTTTGTGACGCAACAAATGCGTTGTCATGTACTCTGTCTTTACTCATCGAAGTCCCTCCTATCCATGAATCTATCCTGCAAGTCCTCGATAGCTGCCTCGATGTGTCCGAGTGACAGTCGAATCTGATCCAAGCCCTTACTCCAAGTGGAGCAATCACCACCCTCTAGGTGAGGGTGGTCATATGCTTCCTTAACCTCATCATCGAATCCGATCATCAGGTCTTTGAAGTAGTCCAGCTTGTTGTCCGTGTAAGTATCCTCTTCAGGTTCCCTTAATGCAGCTAGACTCATGGCAATTTAATCTTGTAGCTGACAGTGTTCTTGGCCAAGCGGGTCAGGACTTCCGCATTTGTGTGCTTGTTAATAGCGTGGATAGTCCACCCCCAGCACAATGCGTAGCCCTCCTTCTGACTGACATTAATGCGAGTCCAGTCAATTGTTAGCATCTTCTCACGAAGAGTATATAGAGGATCACCTTGGCTCAGCTTGTCACCAGCAAGTAAGTCATCGTAGAACTGCTTGGCATCATCAGCTTGCGAGTCCCCATCTGAGTCATACTCAACCCACCAGTTAGCAATCGCGCATAGAAGTGGAAGCTGTGTCAGCCCCTTCTTCTTTGAACGGTTATCGGTAATGTACTGGATAGGTTCTGCAAGTCTGTTCAACTCTTCCTCTATCTCTGTATCCGTAATAACCATAGTCGTTGAATGATATGGTCGCTTTCCGTTGGCAATGTTCATGTTGGCGTAAAGGGAATACCTTGCCAGCTTCTCGTACCACATGGCCTGTGCATTAGTGACTCTTCCGAACTTCCCAGATAGCCTGAACCTATCGGCGTTGCTTCTCTTTCGGCCTATGTCCATCTTGATCATACCCTTCCTTGGCACACCCATTGTAACGTGCATGTGCTGAGGTGTTTTGGAGTTTAGGATTGCCTGCAATCTGGTCTGCCCGTCCATCAGTAATCCCTCATCATCAAAGTAGGCGGTGGAAACATTTCCATAAAACTCACCTTGCCTCATGTCCTTGGCTATTTTCTCCATAGCCGCCTTACTCATGCTTCTGTTGGTAGCATCAACCCCTGTGTTTGAGTTGTAGTGCTTCAACATTTTAGAAGCTATCGCAGGAGTAATCTCAGTGAAGATGGTGTTCATCACTGGAGAGTGGAACTCATGTTCGACTACCCCTCTGTTAACTAACTCCGAGTGTATATTAACCACTCGGTTCTGTGCGTGATCCAGTTCCCTAATCAGAGCTTCCGTTGACTCTGCCTTCTTGATTCTAACTTGCTTTTTCATATCGCTTTCTTCCTTTCGTTTAGATGCAACAGGGCAACACCCCCACATGAAAAAGGGTGTCGCCCCGCTGCGATGGTACTCATTTTTGCGCGGCCCAATACTCATTGGCGCGGATTGCACACTTAACTTTGTGAGCCCGTGTGCCAGACTTTGTTGTTTTGCCCAGTAGTTCTGAGCGTGTTAATCCAAGGTCTTTCAGTCCCTTGGTAACATCTATGCGATTACCATAGGACTTCTTGGCCTTGGCCTTTATGTTCTTCTCAGCCTTCTTAGAGTTGAGATAGATGGGTTGTTGCTTGGGTTCCTCAAGCTCCAAAGGAGTAGAAGATAACCACTCAACATCCCCCTCAATGAGAGAGACAATTGTGTCTAGGTTCTCTGTTGCTTGTTGCTGAGAACATGCAACCTCTAATCGAATAACGACTCGCTTTGTGTGAGCCCCATTACCGTTTGTTTTGCTCATTTGTATATGTGAGTTTTACTTTCACTAGCCCTGCCTCTAATGAAGTCAGCTTTGCAAACGCTGCCTTCGACAGGTCAATCTTTCTACCCAACCTTTTGGCTGGCCCCCGATCATTTACTCTGACCTTTATGCTCTTGTTCCCCAGCGTAACGGTGACGATGGTTCCAAATGGGACATCCCACATAGCACAGGTCATGTCATCAGGATTAAATGGTTCGCCTGATGCAGTAGGGCGACCCCTCAGTTCCTCCCCGTACCAAGAAGCAATGCCCTTGATTTCGGTTGGAGCCGCCCTTGTCTGCAACAGGACTGCGAATAGGAATACAGTAGCAGTACACCCGTAGCAAATTTTTTTTAACATTTTTTTAATTCCTCCTGTTTCTTGTACTCCCGAAGGAATTGGAACTCGGCTGTTGTATCTGGATGCCACCTGCCAGATATCAGATTTTCCCTGATCTTTTTGTTGATCTGATCGTTCATTGGCTTTGCATCTATCCTGTCTATAGCAGGATGCCCTGCCGTGGATATGCGTTCTGTTTTATCTTTTAGGTTCATTAATCTACGTTTTCCAAATAGTGTTTAAGTTTACTAAGGGCTTTGTCGTATCTTTTTTTCATACTGTCTGTAGCTGTTGGGTAGTTGTCCTCAATGTCTGAAATCTTTATTAAGCTCGCGGCTATTGGATAATCATTGCCATAGAGTATGTCACTTATGTACTGGGAATATGTTATGTTTTCCCTTCTTGTAAGTGCCTCTAAAATACCAGTTACGTATTCAGTAAAGCCCTCCGTTTTTATGTCGTCTATTGTTACATCGGTGTCCTCTATTACATCGTGCATTAGTGCAGCTTGAATATTTTCTGATAGCACATCTGGATCGTCTGTCCAAAAGAACGAGTAATTAGTCATGTTATCAACGCACCTTAATGCAACTCTGATGGGGTGGTTAATGTAACTTTCTCCCCCGTGTCTCTTTTGGTTCAAGTGCGCCTCGGATGCAATCTTGTATGCCTTTATGGTCATTCCCATTCTACTTTAAGTGCTAAGTCTACCTCGCTTATCTTCACATCTTCTGTCTCGCCTGTCTCACGGTCGCCGCCCATCACTACGCCAACTCCTGCGAGTGGCTGAGAGCTAAGCTCCGACAGTGTGAAGAACTTCTGATCGTCCTTGAACAATCCCTCATCGTCGACATACAGAACATCGAAGTTGTCGAACGTGCCAGCAGAGGTGAAGTAGTTTCCACCTACTGCTTCTTGTATTTGTGTGATGTCCCCCTTGGTAAACATCTTCTCGTAGATGTTCTGGAGGAACGGGTCAATGATTAGTGCTTTTACTTTGTCTGCCATAATGCATCCCTTGCTACCGCTGCCGCGAATTGGCAACGTGTGTTTTGTTCTATCTTCTTCAAGGCTTCAGCCAGTACTGACTTGTCCTTCCTTAGAATCGCGAGTCTGTTTTTGACCCTCAGTTCGTTTGTTGTGTTGTTGTTTATTACTGTCATATATTACCCACTCATTTAAGTAAAACTTTTGACCCTTTCCTTTGGTTGTCTCTACCCCACAAGGGCTGAAGGTTTGTGTAGTGAAAGCACTTCTTCTGTTCTTCTTCCTTTGTCAGGTCAAATGAGGCGCACGGTTTAATGTGGTCTATGTGAATACCAGATCGCCCTCCATTGAGAAACACATCCCAATTCATACCGCCAGTAAACTGAGACTCTATGTGATGCGTTAGCTTTTCAAATGTGCAGCCAGTTAATTCTTCAGTAGAACTCCTGACCTTTTTGCCAGGATTCATTCCTGATCTCTTAAGAGATGCGCGAATGATTTTGCATAACCTATCTCTGATAGCATAGGAAGGGTTGTTTCTTCTTAAGTTTCTTTGATACCTGTTCCTTCCGATCCTCATGGTTTCATTTGTTTTGTAATTAATAGCTGTCTTTTTTCTGTACTCTTTTACTTTTTCAGGATTGCTATCTTTCCAAGACTTATCACGACATTTGCTAGAGCAAAACTGCTTCGGCTTATACCCTCTCTCCGCCCTGCCTTTGGTCGTAACGAATGTGTTAGTGCATCCGTCAGCCTTACAGACTCCTTCAACTTTTTCAGCGATCGGTCTATACCATCTGCTTTGAATGCTTCTCATAGCTTCTTTATAGCAGTCTTTCGTGCAGTATTTCTGAGAGGTGTAAAGGAACTTTACCTTTTTGCCGTGTAGTTTTTTCTCACCATAAGAAAAATTAAACCACTCTCCGCAGCACTTACATTCTCTCCCCTTCACACAGCCCATACTCCTTCCTCCGATACGATCATCCGTTGTTGTCTGAAGAATGTTTGAAGAGATGACTCGTCCGTTACCGTGTCTGGCAACACGACATTCGTTTCGCTTCTGATAGCAGAGCGAACGCTCGGATTGAGTGGAGCTTGTCTGAATAGCTGGAGCCTGTCGGCTGATATCGGGCAACTATCAATATCAGCGGTCAAGCTGGTCAGGGGAGGTTTTCCAGCGAGGAGCCGACTGTGCACCTGAAAGGTGTTGGTGTCAAACACATCGCCCTTCGTGACAGGCAGCATACTTCCATCATGGAAACGGTAGTGAACCCGACCTCGATGTGAGGTGAAGTTGCAGAAGCCATGCCTCCCTTGTGTCCCTTGAAGTGCCATGTTTCTTTCGTGCTGCCTGCCCTTGCTCACAAGCAGGTTTAACCTAGAAGCAATCGCTCTGTACCAGTGGTTCAGCGGATCAATTCTGAAACGGCCATCTCTAGCCCACACCACAAACGGACGACCGAAGTATGTCACCTGAAAATATTTCCAAGTGTACTGTGTGTTGTCATAAGAGGAATGGGAATCATACGGGGCAAGAGACATTCTCCTTTCAATAGGATACTCTTCATCAGGTGGTAAGATGTCCAGCAGTGCCATGTATGTGTTGTCCATTCTCATGGAGCCCCTATTCTTCAGTGATATCTTTTTAGTTGGGACATACCACTTCCCGTACCACTGCATTTGTTTGAGCCAATGCTTTGTGATGTCATTCGGCTCATTTATTGTATGTATTTGTTCGTTCATTATGTTTTTTTTATTTAGTTGTGGACACAAAAAAAGCAGCGTTGTTAAGCTGCTCTTTCAATCCTGTTCTGCTCCCTCGCTCGCAAGAGCGGGGGAATTTTTTTAGTTATTGTTGTTCATCTCTTCTGATAGTTCCTCCACGTTATCTCTGATCCACTTCATCGCTGACTCAGTTAACCTGTCAACGAGTAGGTTTCTGTGGAGATGGCAGGGGACTATCCCGTACTCAAAGAAAAGCTCATCCAAGCTTTCCGCATCTACTTCTAGTTGAAACAAAATAGGACTGCCATTATCTGAAGTCTCCTGTTCTGTTAGTGAGGTAGCCATTGCTGGTGTGTTATCTCTTTGTCATAATCAAACTCAGTTTCTGTGTACAAAACGTCATCCTTTTCTAAAGAAGATATGCAGTCATCCATGTCATAGCACAATTGCTCGAAGTCATGTTCATCAATCTTGTGCTCCTTGATAAGATCGCATAGATCAATAAACAAATCGGCACACGATATCACGTCATACCATTGTGCTATATCAGCACCCATTAGCTCTTGTTCTGCTGCAATCTTTTGTATGTAAGGGAATATCTTCTTAGTCACAGAGTCATCAATGTTAACGTAAGTCCTTACGTCTTTGAGTTTTTCTGTAACAGCATTGCTGCTCGGATTGATAACGCTTTTCGTTTTAGTGGCAGCAGGGTGGGTCGCGTAACCAACCGATCTATTGTAGCTGGATGTCCTGTAAAAGGCAGGCTTCTCCTTGGTCACGTTCTCCTTCCACTTGTCAGGGAAGGGGACATCCTTTGCAGGCTGACACAATTTCTTCTCAAGCGCATAAGGTATGATCTCGTCATCAAGCAGATCGTTCCACTCTTTTGGATATTCAAACCAAGAATCCAGATCGCATTCGTACATCTCCTTGTCAAAGCTAACCCTTGAGTGCAGGTCATACTTAGCTCTATCCATATGGCCCACTGTGATATGTAAGCCATCCTGATTCTCCTCATCCTTCTCGTCCGTGCCAGACTGGAAGGCAGAAGTTGAACAGTGGTGGTGCACTGACCCAGCGCAGACACAGTTGCCAAGAAGCGCACGTTGATCATTGAACTCATCGCCGCTTATCTCCTTGGTTGTCATGCCTGCTGAGCCATAGCTTTGGGGGAATGCCCAAGCTGACCACTCATCTGTTTCTTCATGGTAGAACAGGCGCACCTGCACCTCGCTACCATGTTCCTCATAAGACCAGTGAAAGAAACTTAGTATTTGTTGCCAAGTCTCCATACTGATCTTTGCTTTGCCGTTCCAATTCATGTACGGCTCACTCTTCTCTACCTCAACAGGAACAGTTCCCGTGAAGTAGTCGTTCTCTATAAGCCTCCAAGGCTTACCCTTCTTGTCTACTTTTATTGCATCATTCATTTATACACCTCTTTCTTTTATTCATCCCAACCCGCAACCTCTGCGATCTCATCTAGATGTTCGCTAATGAAGTCACCTATCCAATTATCTGTGCTATCACTGATATCTATCCCTTCAGAGTCAGTCTCTTCAAAATCATAGGGCTCACCATCATCGTAGTCAGATGGGCCGTAGTCATAACAAGACTCCCTTGCAAGACTCATTAAATGATCACGAACTTCGTCTTCGTTATCGCAATCAGATAGCTCATCGAGCGTAAAGGATACGGATGTGCTATAATGCTGAACTCTGTTTATCCTTACTGTCCCATAAGTATCTTCTCTGGCATAGACATCGAAGCTAATTTTTTCATTCACATCAGGAATATTCCTTCTGATCCTTTTGAGCCTGTCCTCTTTTATATTCGCCAGAATATAATCCTCTATCAGCTTTGGTTCCTTGATCTCATCAGGGACTACCAAGTCTGTGATTCTCCTGACCGCGCCCCTTGTCATGGGATTGATCGGAGCTCTCCTAACTAGGTCTAACACCTGTCTAGGTAATATATTTTCTATTGTAGTTTTCATTCCTTACTTGCCTCAATTAACATTTTAGCTGTGAAGCTGAGCGTCTCGTACTTACTGGTTCGCTCAAGCATTAGAACCTCATCCGTTTCAAAGACATCATCTGCTCTTTCATGATGCCAGAACAGATGGGTCATAAGAGAAGCGGCCCATTGATTAGCTAATACCAACTGGGGTGACTCCACCTGCGCATCGCCCGTACAGCCCTCTGCTACAATCGGAGACCCTGACTTTACCGTGAGTATCTCAGGGTAATAAACGCGGGGGTCGCAAGGCGTACCTTTCCAGTAGTTGTCGTAGTAGTATGCATCAGCATCCTCGTACCCGTTGCCACCTATGATTGACTTAGCACCTGTGTCATCACATATAGACAGAATGTCTGCCCTAGCGGGGTGATTGTCAGCGCAGCCAAAGAAGAAGTCATCAGCACTAAACCTCTGAACATCATCCTTGGATAAGTATCGAGGCACAGCATTGATGTTTATCTCTGCATACCCGAAGTTAACTACGCACGCTTCGGCTTTGTTCAAACCCACCTGATGAGGTGAGTACAACTGTCTGTCGAGATTAGATGTCTCTATCTTATCTCCGTCCCAGATGTTTATATTATAGTCGGCCTTATCATGTCCGACATTGAGTAGCTTAACTAAAGCAGGGGCGAGCCATGTGCCAACGCCGCCTGCACCTATTATATGTATGTTCATTCTTCGTCTAATCTTGTGGTCTGTATTATAACTAACTTACTCTCACCGTTGCGATGCCAACTCCTTCTGATATGATCAAGCTCTTGGTAGAACTCCGAATACCTGCGCTTGCTGGCACGATCAGTCACCCTTCCGTTATTTATGAGAACCTGAGTCAACCAATTAGTTCTGTCTTGATATATTCTGGGTATATCTAAGGCCTCAACAACTTCCGCTGTTGTCATGCCGTCAACCCCGTCATGTATCACCCCGACAATAATTGAATCAATCAACTGTCTCCTTTCATTTGAGCTAAGCCTTGAGTACACCCTTTGAGTTTCGCTGATTGAATTCAAATTTATATCAGCGAAGTTCAGTTCGTGAGCTTTCATTTCAAACAGCGTTCTAGCTTTTGATGATAGCTGCATTTCAAACTGAGTACTGAACAGGTCGAAGCCCTCCATAATTGACTCTACAATTTTCATATAGCTAAGTCCTCGATGTAAGAAGCACTGAAGTATTCCAGTATGTCAGAGAGTTGACCCTTGGGTTCAAGTTGTTCGTTGGTGTCTGCATGAAACCTGAATAACTTTGATGACTTGTCACCAATGTCGTCAGAAAGGTCAGCGTTCCAAGGCGTGGAATAAAACAGATCAATGTTTTCGTTGACAGTATCTAACACTGTTCCCGACATTATGTATGCTTCGCCAAAGCATATCTTGCTGTCGTTGTATACATTACCAACTGGTAGCCTGAAGTCTCCCTCAGTATCTCTAATCCTTGCATGAAGGTAACTGTTACGCACGACTGGAACTGGGTTGTCGGGCTCAGCCCTTAACTCGAACGTGATGTATACACGCAGTGCATCTTGTGGCTTCCACTTTAAGTCAAACGTAAGCGCACTTGAGTTACCTGCTGCATTGTTGAAGCTAGGATACAACCACTTCTCGTCTCCCTCTTCAGCAACTGCATAACTTGTGTTGAAGTTTAGATACTTCAGCCGAGTTGTCACATAATACCAAGTGTATCCGTTTTGATCTGTCTTAACGGACATACTTTGCAACATGTTAGTTTCTCCGGGGCATTCAATAGATGATAGGAAAGGAATCTTGAAACTCCTTGTCGAAGCAATCTTATCAATAGCTTTGGAGCAATCGCCCAATGGTCGCAGGCTCAGGTCAATTCCGTAAGCCCCGTCATTGGTGAACATAATAGCACCTGAATTAAGTGCTCTTTCTAGATTGTGTACTGGCATAATATTTTAAGAAAAAACCCCCCTCGTTATGAGGGGGGTTAACTGTTCTGCTTTTTACAATCCTTTAGACAGCCTTGCTGTTGGCTGAGTTCTCGACGGTGATAATGTCACCATCCCGCACGGTGATGCTCATGTCCTGATCAGCACCGTTGATTGTTGCTCGCACGTTACTCCCGAACTTGAGAGCAGGGCGTGCCTCATTGAGCGCGTCCCCGATTGTCGAGCCTGCTTCTACCTCTAGGGTAGCTGTCCGTGACAAACCATAGCGGACTGTCACCGTTACCAACTCATCGCTGGCCTTCTCCATGCACAACGGCTCCAGCTTGATAACATCACCATCGGAAACGGTGTTGCTATTCTCAAGCGCAGATGCGTTTGCAATCGCGCGGTACTGTCCGCTACCCAGCTTGAGCGCCGAGCGCACCTCGTCGATCAATTGACCGACAGTTGTACCTTCTTCTACCTCGGTGGTTACTGAGCGTACCACCCCATACTTTACTGTTACGTTGATTAACATATGTTTTGTTATGAATGATTCCCGAATTGAAACCATCCAATTCTACACCCCAATTAAGGGGTGCAGAGTTGGGTGTTCTACTTATCATCATCCAACCTAACAAAAGTAAGGGTGCACCTAGCTAATAATTCAGGTGTCCACCCTTGCCTCTCGATCCTCTTGTGTACGCTTGGCTCATTGTATAGTTCACGCAACGAGTCAAGAGTCCTGTCTATACCCTTGTCGCAAGACAGAATCCTACGCACCCTGATATATGTTTTCTTTGTCAGGATGTTCCCAAGCTTATTCTTTTCTTTAGGCATAGTCTTTCCTTCTCAGATAACTGTTTTAACTTTCTATCATCCAACATCTTTCTCAATGTCAGTGTTACTTTCCTTGGTTTATGTTTACTATTATCCATTTCTATATACGGGATTAAAAAGAAAAGCCCCGTGTCTCAGGAGGAAACCACGGGGCTGCACGTTCTAGGTGCACCTGTCTACCACTCAGCAGACAGGAAATAATCGGCACACTGGCGGCGCAAAAGGAAAACAAATCCTAGCACATCTTAATAGTGCTACTACCAGAGTGCCTAAAGCTTCTTGTAAATCTTTTGGATTTGTTCGTTTGACAAAGTAGTTTTTATGAATCTCTCGTCATAAGTCACAGGGCCGCACTCCCTGCACTCACCCTCTATATGTCCAGAAATATAATTTATTGGCTCGTCTGGTGTGTAGTAATCACTCCAGTCATTTTCATTATTTTTATTGTATTCCTGCTCTGTCAAAATAATAAGAGGGCAACTGCAATACGGCCTGCTTATCCATATGTTCCTAATAAATGTGGGATGTTTATGTCTCATATCTTTACTGGTTCTGCATATATAATTTTCTTCACCTCGATCTGAGGTATG
>CEOU01043667.1_pt1 | contig 14132 bp, 16 predicted proteins | sample 530731 | NCBI WGS metagenome assembly CEOU01 (sample SAMEA2620894, study PRJEB7988) | marine metagenome | isolation source: saline water (ENVO:00002010), including
GATAAATATGATGTTAAAATTCTAAGCCAAAGATGGGGGAGTTGTCCCTTTGGTTTCCTAGATGATCATGAAGAATATACTCACCTAAAAGAACATATTGTTGGTAGGGTACATGAAAAACCAGATATTTGGATGCAAATTACAGTCCCAAACGAATTTCAACCTGTAGGAAAATATAATATAGGAGTTACAGCAGCAATTGAAACTACAGCATGTGCTGCTCCTTGGATTGATGGTTGTAATAGAATGGATTTAATTCTAACATCTGCTAATCATGGTAAACAAGTATTAGGTAATACTATTTACAATAAAGTAGATGATAGAACCCAACAAGCTATAGGTACAATTCAAGTACAAAAACCAATTGAGGTATTATTTGAAGGTATAAATATTGAAAAATATTGCCCTTCACCTAAAGGATCTAAACCCTTCCCCCTATCAGAAATTAAAGAAGATTTTTGCTATTTATTTGTTGGTCATTGGATGCAAGGTGAATTTGGAGAAGACAGGAAAAATGTTGGTTTGCTAGTTAAATCATTTTATGAAACTTTCAAAAATAAAAAGAAAGTACCTGCATTAATTTTAAAAACATCCCAAACTGGAACTTCTTATATGGATAGAAGAGAAGTGATGAGTAAAATAAATGCCTTGAGAAAAACAGTTAAAGCCAATACATTGCCCCCAGTATATCTTTTACATGGTGAATTATCTGATGAAGAAATGAATCAATTATACAACCACCCTAAAATAAAGGCAATGGTTTCTTTAACTAAAGGTGAAGGATTTGGTAGACCATTATTAGAATTTTCACTTACTAATAAACCAATTATTACTACAAATTGGTCAGGCCATACTGATTTCTTAAGTGAAGAATTTACTGTTTTAATAAATGGTGAAGTAAAACAAATCCACCCATCAGCCGCAGTAAAAGATATGCTAATACCTGAATCTGGGTGGTTTGCTCCTAATCCTGCAGAGATACACCATTATTTTAAGGATGTTTTTGAAAATTATAAAACATATCAAGAAAAAGGTAAAAGACAAGGTTATAAAAGTAGAACAGAATTTTCATTTGATGCTATGAAAACAAAATTAGGAGGACTATTTGAGCAATATATTCCAAAAATAGCTCATCAAACTCAATTAACTCTTCCAAAACTTAAAAAATCAAATAAATCCCCGGATTTACCTAAACTTACTTTACCAAAACTTAAAAAATTAGAAACAAATGGATAAAGATAATCTAATAACTTGTCCTCATTGTGGAGGAAATGCTTGTTACGAAAATAAAGTAACAGAAAAAATTACTACTAAACATTGTTTTGGTTGTGGTTTTTGCACTAACTCTTTAATGAAAGATGGAGAAGAATTTTTTGAACAACAAAAAACTGTTTTACCTGAGTTGTATAAAGATCTATTATTTGAGGATAAAGAAGGTTTAACTTGGATGCCTGCTTCAATTAATAAACCAATGAAAGGTATGGTTTTTATTGATGGCACAACTAAAGATAATTGGGGGTGGTGTGGTGTAAAAGCTACTAAAGTTACTGAAGATGAAAAAGATAAATTTAAAATACCTAATAAAGAAGAAGAATATTATAGTCATAAAATGGACATGACTACTAAAAAGAATTTTGGTAAAGACCATATGGAAGCTTTAGATTATGTAGGATTTTTTGAAAAAGAATAAATTATGAAGATAAGTTACGCTATATTAGCATGTGTTGAATTTGTAGAATTGGAAAAATTACTTCCTTTCCTCCATGAACATAAAAATAAAGAAGATGAAATTGTTATATTATTAGATGATTCTAATTATACTGCAAAAGTAGAGGAAATATCATATAAATATGCAGATAGAGTAGGACATAGATCATTAGATGATAATTTTGCTGCTCAAAAAAATGCATTAATTGAAATGTGTGATGGTGATTATATCTTTAATATAGACGCTGATGAATTACCTCATGAAAATTTAATGGAAAATTTAGGTGAATTATTAGGACAAAATTCTCATGTTGATGTAATTTATGTACCCAGAGTCAACACAGTTGCCGGAATTACACAAGACCACATACAAGAATGGCGTTGGCATGTAAATGATAAAGGTTGGGTAAATTGGCCTGATCCTCAAATGAGAATTATGAAAAATATTCCTTCAATAAGATGGAAAAATCCCGTGCATGAGGTTTTGAGGGGTCATGATACTTTCGTACATTTACCATACGATGAAGAATGGTCATTATATCACCATAAAGATATAGATCGTCAAGAAAAACAAAATGAGTTTTATAGTAGAATTTAGATGATAAAAATAGTTTTACATAGTCTTCCTAATGAAATAGATCAAGTATCTTGGATAGTAGATCAACTAGTTAGAAGTTCTAGATTTATTGATCCTACAAATTTTTCTTTAGATTTTACTTTAAATGTAAGTAATGAAGATACAAACTGGGAAAAATCAATTTTATCAAAAGAGTTTTGTATAAAGAAATTTAATTATATTTTTGATAAAAGCCCTTTTATAAATCAAAACAAAATATCTTATGATCAAACTGGGTGTAATACTGTTAGAAGAAATGCTATTAGAGAAGAAGACAATACAACTCACATAATATATTTAGATACAGATTTAATTTTTCCCGAAACTATATTATATTACTTATATGAAAGTATTACTCAAATAACTAATGAGTATTACTTAGTAACCCCCCAAATCTTCCAATTGTGGGATAGCAGTTGGGATGTTATTTCACACCCTGAATATAGAAATATTCCTAGAGAGGAAAAACAATGGTTAAAAAACCCATATCAAGTATTTGAACATCAACCTACAGACGTTAAACTATTAAAATCTCCTTTTATTAAATTTGGTGGGGGTTGGTTTAATATGTTTTCTAAAAATCTCTTAAAATTAATAGATATTCCTAATAGTTTGGGGCACTATGGATTAGATGATACTTATGTAGCTAATGCCGCAAATATCCTTCTAGAAAAAAAATATGATGTACAACAATATATTTTAAATGATATAGTTGTAAAAGAAGATAGAATATACAGATCTTATAGTATGGATAATTTTATTCATAGGAATAAAAACCAAGATAATATGAGAGAAAATTCTATGATAAGTTATAATAAAGAATTACAAAGTTTTAAAGAAAAAATATGATACATAACTCAAAAGAATTATTAAAAAGTTTAAAACATTTAAAGGAAAAATATAATGTTGTAGGAATAAAATCCTCATTTGAAGATGAAGGAGTAATATTTAATGAACTTATTAAATTAAAGGAATTATGCGTTTTATCTGGTCTTGACTTAAATATAAAGATTGGGGGATGTGAGGCTATTAGTGATATAAAAAATTGTTTATTATTAAATGTTAATGGGGTGATAGCTCCTATGATTGAATCCCCATTTTCTTTAGAAAAATTTGTAACATCAGTACACGATAATGTTCCTTCTTCAATTAAAGATACAATGGGGTTTTATACTAATATTGAAAGTAAAACTGCTTACTCTAACATTACAAATATTTTAGAATCTTCATCTTGTAAACACTTAAAAGGAATAGTAGTAGGAAGATCAGATTTAACTAAATCTTTTGGTCTAACTAAAAATAATGTGAATGATGATGAAATTTATTCTATAGTATTAGATATACTTACTGAAGCTAAAAAGTATAAATTAACTACGACTATGGGGGGAAATATATCAGTTAAAAGTAGTGATTTTATTAAAAAATTATATTCTAAAAAATTATTAGATAAAATAGAATCCCGAAATGTAATGTTTAAACTTAATGATAATAATATCAATAATTTAGAAAAAGCAATTCAAAGTGGATTAGAATTTGAAGCCCTTTGGTTAAGAACAAAAGCTTCATATTATATGGGGATAGGAAATTCTTATTTAAACCGAGCAAGTATTTTAGATGGAAGATCATAGATATAAAGAATTAAAAGAAATATTAAATAGCGGAAGTTGTTTTAAAATGATATGTGGTGCAGGAAATGAAGATGCACCTTATGTTAAAAAACTAGCATTAATTTATACTTTAGCAGGAGCTAAAATATTAGATATTTCCGCTAATGTTGATGTTGTTAAACATGCTAAAGAAGGAATTGATTTAGCATTTGAATATGCCCAAACTCATAATATAGAAATAGGAGAAAGACCCTACATAATGGTAAGTATAGGAATGCCCGGAGACCACCATGTCAGAAAATCCTACATTGATCCTTTTAAGTGTATAGGATGTAGCCTATGTGCCCCTGTATGCCCTACAGGAGCTATACCTAAATTATTTACTCAGGAATTAGAGAGATATAAAGAACTAAATAGTGAATTTGAAACGGAGGACCAAGCTAAAGAAATAGTTATTAAAGATTTATGTATTGGTTGTGGAAAATGCAGTAATATTTGCCCAAAAGATGATATAATATCCTATAGACACAATGCACGAGAATTAAGAGAATTATTACCCAAATGTATTGATGCCGGAGCAGAAACATTCGAGTTACATGCAGCCGTAGGAGAACATGAAGTTACAATGGAAGAATGGAAAATACTAAATGAAATTAATCCTAACAATTTTAATTCTATGTGTTTAGATAGATTAAATTTGGGTAATCTAAACTTAGAATTTAGGATAAAAGAAGCAAAATATATAAGCGGAGATAGAACATTAATCCAAGCTGATGGTTATCCTATGAGTGGTGGGGAAGATGATTATAATACTACTCTCCAAGCAGTTGCATGTGCCGATGTTATTAACAAAAAATTTAATATGAGGGTTAATAAAAAGAAATCTCAAGATCTTAAAGGTAAAGCTACTATTACTTCCAAAAAATCCTATTTCCCAATGGGTCATAGACTAGGAGTACCTATTTTATTGTCCGGGGGAACAAACGGCCTAAGTAGGCAACTTGCAGAACTTTCAGGAGTAAGATGTAATGGGATAGCAATTGGAACATATGCCAGAAATTTAGTAGAGCATATAATTCATGATTCTAATTTTTATACAGATGAAAGTATAATAAAAGAAGCTTATACCATAGCTAAAAAATTAGTTGATAATAGCAAAATGACAAAAAAGTTATGAAGAAATTAAGAATAGCAGTTGATTTTGATGGTACACTATGTGAGTATGCTTTTCCTAAAATAGGAGAGCAAACACCCGATAAAAAAGAATTGATGGAGACTTTAATTAAAATGAGAGAAGAAGGTCATAAAATAATATTATGGACTAATAGAGGAGATAATGAAGAATACCCTGTTCTTACAGAAGCGGTTGATTGGTGTAAAGAAAAAGGATTAGAATTTGATGCCATTAACCAAAACCTCCCAGGACAGAAAAAATTATCAGGACCTAGTCCAAAAGTTATGGCTGATGTTTTTATTGATGATTTAGCAATTAATATAAAAGATTGGAGAAAGATAAAAAATGAATATTAAAGATAAATTATTATTAGGGGAAGAAGTATATGGGACTTGGTGTGTATTACCTTCCCCAGAAACAACTAACGTAATAGCAAAATCAGGACTCGATTTTGTAATTATTGATATGGAACATGGTCCAATGGATTATACAATAGCCCAACAAATGGTAATATCAGCTCAATCTGAAGGTTGTAGTGCTATTGTGAGAACCCCTAGAAAAGATAAATCTAATATTTTAAAATCCTTAGACATAGGATCAAATGGGATAATTGTACCCCATGTAAATACAAAACTTGATGTTGAAAATTGTATACAACATTCAAAGTATCCCCCATTAGGGAATAGAAGTTTTAGCCCCTATACAAGGTGTGGGGGATACCACTCATCCCAAAACTTTTTTTCAAAATCAAATAATGCCTCTTTACTTAGTATTATTATTGAAGACAAAGAAGGGTTAGACAATATTGGAGAAGTTATAGACAATGATCAAATAGATATGGTTTATATTGGAACCTATGATATAGCATCTAGTTTAGAATGTGAAGTTAATGATATAAAAGTATTAAATAAACTAGAACAATGTGTTCAAATAATTAGATCAAAAAACAAATCAGCAGGCTGTTTATTTCATGATAAAAAAGAATTAAACTTTTTTCAAAATATTGGCATAAATTTTTTGGTATATGGAGTAGATAGTCGTATATTATACAACGAGTATTCAAAAATAAGAAATAATTATGAATAATAAATCAGCAGTAATAATTCCAGCAAGGTACAAATCAACTAGATTTCCAGGTAAACCTTTAGTAGATATATTAGGGAAACCAATGATAGTTAGAGTTGCTGATCTTTCAGCTAAAGCAGTTGGTAAGAAAAATGTATACATTGCCACAGATGATGAAAGAATTGGGGATGAAGTTAAAAAACATGGATACCATGTAATTTATACTTCTGAAGAGTGCCTTACAGGAACAGATAGAGTAGCAGAAGCCTCATTTGAAATTGATGCAGATATAATAATTAATGTTCAAGGAGATGAGGCTTTATTAGATCCTAATGATATAATTAAAACAATTGAAAATAAATCAATATTTAAAGATTCTGTAATAACATGCATGGCTAAATTAACCCCATCCGAATCCCCAGAAGATTTAAAAACTTGTAAGGTAGTTACAAATTTAAAAGGAGAGTTAATGTATGTTTCAAGAAGCCCTATTCCCTCCAGTAAAAAAGGTATTGTTAAAAATGCATATAAACAAATATGTGTTTATGCTTTTAATAAAGAACAGCTAAAAAATTATTATAATATTGGAAAAGAAAAAGGAAAAACCCCTAATGAATCCTCAGAAGATATTGAAATTATTCGTTTTTTAGAAATGGGAGTTAAAGTTCAAATGGTAGAAGTCAAAGGTGGTACTTTAGCAGTTGATTTCCCAGAAGATGTTATAGAAGTGGAGAAAATTTTTAGAAAACAACAATTATATTCTAAATTAGATAGTAAATCAAAAAAAGGAATAAGATAAATGAAATTAAATACTAAAAATATAAAAAATAATATTCTAGAATATGAAGATATTCCTGATAGAGTAGATGCCTTAAGAGATAAATATAAAGGAGAGAGATGTTATATAGTAGGAGCAGGTCCTTCCTTAAAAAACTATACTCCTGAATATTTAAAAGACAAATTAAAAGATGAATTAGTAATTAGTATTAAACAATCTTATGAAATTTTAGAAGATATAGTAGATATTCATATTCTTAATTTTGCTAACTATAGACCTTATGATTATAAGTCAAATGACCCTATAGTAGCATGGGAAATTTATGAGCAATTTCATGTGAATATGATATTAGAAAATAATTTAAAGTGTGATTTAATGTTACCCACAAGTGGTAACTGGGAAAGAGATGAATTAAAAAAATTCCAAAATTCACAATGTGGTAGTTTAAGTTTTGACCAATTTACTTTAGATAAAACTTTAAATAGGCAATTTGGTCCCTCAATAATATTTGAAATGGCAATACCTATTGCATTGCATCTAGGAGTTAAAGAAATTATAACTTTAGGGTGGGATATAGGAGATATTAGTAAATTTGATAATATCCAAGAAAAAGAATTTTTTCAAGAACACTTTGATAATAGTTCTGAAAAGATTGTTTATGCTAAAACACCCCAAACTAAATTAGAACTACAAACTATAATTAATTCCACTGAGTTTTTAAATAAATGGCTAAAAAACAAAGGAATTGATTTCAAAATAATCTCAGATATAAACCCATCCCACAATTCAATAGAAAGAACAAAATTATGAGTAAAATTACAAACTGTATATCATCATTTAACAATTTAAATTATTTAAAATTAGCTGTTAAATCTGTAAGAGAAAATAGTTATTATACAGATTCACCATTAATAATACATGCTGAAAATTGTCAAGATGGAACAAATGAGTGGCTTGAAGAGAACTCTACAAAATGGAACTTTGAATATTATGTTGAAAAAAATGAAACTCCCAGGGGAATTGGAGGAGGAATGAATTTTTGTGCTAGTAAAGTAAAAACAGAATTTATAAATTTTCTTCATGCTGATTTTTATGTTGGAAAAAATTGGGATTTAGAACTAATGAAAATATTTAATAAATATCCAAACCAAAGAATGATAACTTTTAGTTATAGAGTTCAACCTAATATATTCCATGAAGAAAGCAGATCAGGTACTTTAATAGTACCAATGGATGAATTTGGGGAATATTATCACAATTTTGATGAGAATTATTTTTTAGAATGGTCTACCCAATTCTCAGAAATGAATAATATTGAAATAAGAAAAAGTGAAGGGGTTTCTGGTTTAATAAGAAAAGAAGATTGGGATTATATTGGAGGAAATGATGATAGATTTGCCCCAGCGTATTGGGAAGATGCAGATTTATTTATTCGCATGATAAATGAAGGATTTAAATTTGTACTAACCTCAAAATCTATTGTTTACCATTTTGCATCTAGAGCAAGTAGATTTCCAGACGACGATTTAACAACAAGACCAGTTAATTTAGCTGAAATTGAACAAAGAAGCACAAGAAGATTTATTGAAAAATATGGAGCATTGCCACAAAGAGATGAACATGATTTTTATATCCCATTACAAATAATAGATGGAACTCCTAATAGAATAAACCAGTAACAAATATGAGTAACACAAAAATAATAATATGTGGGTGGTGGTTTGATAAGTTTGATAATCAAGAAAACCAAACAGATTTTATTGATGAATTAAAATTTATCAATGATAATAATGATAATATTGAAGTGTTTTGGGCATGTCATAAAGATCCAATTGATCTAGTAAAAAATAATTTTAATTGGAAACTGTATGAAAATGTTGGTTTAGAATGGGGAGTTTATAATAAAGCATTTAATGATCTAGAATTTGAAGATGATGATTATGTATTTTGTATACAAGATGACATGATTATAAAAGATTGGAGTTTTATTGAAGTTTGTCAAACCTACCTTTATGATGATGAAATAAAAATAATAGGAAATGGATTTAATTATCCTTATAATATGAATCCTAAAGAAGAAGCAAGATTAAGTTATTGGTTAAAAACCAATGATAGATGGATAGATTATGTACGACCAGAAAACCAACATATGTTTAATGAAACTATCCAGTGTTTATCTATTAGAGGTAGTTTTTTAGCTACAAAGTGGAAACATATAAAATTAATTAATGGATTTGAATATGTAAATGCTCCTTTAAGCAATGGAGTTAAAAAAGATGGAACTGAATTTGTTTTAATAGACCCATTTGGTAATACTTCTCTTTATCTAAACGCTTATAAATTTACAAAATATTTTGGTCCTCAATCCTTTAAATGGTTATCTAATACCTATAGAAAATCTAAATGGATGACTGAATGTGGGAGGGGAAATGTAGATTTACCTCAGGACAGTGAAACCCCTCCTTTTAATATACCTAAAGAATTTTTAATTGACGGATATGAATATGAAGAAGATAAACGTTCTTAAACCAAAATTTAGAACAAAAGAAATATTAGAACAAATAGAAGAATGTTTAGAAAATGGGTGGACAGGAATGGGATTCAAAACTACTGAATTTGAAGAGGCGTGGAAAGAATATACTAAATTACCAAATGCTCATTTCTTAAATTCAGCAACTTCTGGATTACATTTAGCTTTAAATTTATTTAAAAGTAAATATAATTGGAAAGATGGAGATGAAATTATAACTACACCACTTACCTTTGTATCTACTAATCATGCTATAATGTATGAAAATCTAAAACCCGTATTTGCAGATGTAGATGAATATATGTGTTTAGATCCAAAGTCTATTGAAAAAAATATTACTGAAAAAACTAAAGCATTAATTTATGTGGGGGTTGGTGGAAATTGTGGTAACTTAGATAATATCAAAAATATATGTGAAATCCATGGGTTAAAATTAATTTTAGATGGAGCCCATATGGCTGGAACTTTTATAAAAAAAGGATACCATGGGGTTGCTTACCACCCAGAGCATGTAGGGCACCATGCTGATGTTAGTATATTTAGTTTTCAGGCTGTTAAAAATTTAGCAACCGCAGATAGTGGTATGATATGTTTTAAGGAAAATGAGGATGATACTAAAGTGAGAAAATTAAGTTGGTTAGGAATTGATAAAGACACATATTCTAGAAGCAATCAAGGTTCATATAAATGGAAATATGATGTTAAAGATGTAGGATTTAAATACCATGGAAATTCAATAATGGCCGCTATGGGTTTAGTCCAATTAAAATACCTAGAACAAGATAATGATAAAAGAAGAGAAATAGCTTCTTATTATAAAGAAAAACTAAAAGAAATAAAAGGTATTAGTATTGTAGATGATAATTCTTTTATTGAAAGATCTTCAAGACATTTATTTCAGATTTTAGTAAACCCAAATCAAAGAGATAATATTATAAATAATTTTTATGAAAATAATATTTTTCCTGGGGTGCATTATATTGACAATACTAATTATGAAATGTATTCATACGCAAAGGGTACTTGTCCTAAATCTCATTTATATTCAAATTCTCTAATAACATTACCAATTCATTTAGATATTACTCAATCAGATATTGATATAGTATGTACAGTTTTAAAAAATAGTTTAACATGATAAAAAAAGCATTAATTACAGGAATTAACGGGATGGATGGTAGTCATCTTGCTGATTTATTATTAAGTAAAGGTTATAAAGTTTTTGGAATGGAAAGAAGATCATCTTCTAAAAATAGAACCAATACTCTACATTTAGAAGACAAAATCACATTCTTACAAGGTGATTTAACAGATCAAAACTCTCTCCTTAGGTGTTTAAAAGAGTCAAACCCAGATGAGGTATATAATCTAGCAGCCCAATCATTTGTTGGAGAGAGTTGGAATACTCCGGAACATACCTCAGAAGTAACTGGGTTAGGAGTTCTTAGAATATTAGAAGCTATAAGAGAATTTAATCCTAATATTAAATTTTATCAAGCAAGTTCTTCTGAAATGTTTGGGAGGATGGTAGAAAACCCAGCTAAAGAAACCACTCCTTTTTATCCTAGAAGTCCATATGGTGTTGCTAAATTGTATGGCCATTGGATTACCAAAAACTACAGAGAATCATATAATATGTTTGCTTGTAGTGGAATTTTATTTAATCATGAATCTGAAAGAAGAGGAATTGAGTTTGTTACTAGAAAAATTTCTGATGGGGTTGCTAGAATTAAACTTGGATTAGCAGATCATATAGCACTAGGTAATCTAGAAGCAAAACGAGACTGGGGATATGCCCCAGATTATATAGAAGCAATGTGGTTAATGCTGCAGCAGGATAAACCTGATGATTATGTTATAGCAACTGGTAATACTTATTCTATTAAAGAATTTTTAGATATTGCTTTTGACCATATAGGAATTGAAGATTGGAAACCTTATATAAAACAAGATCCAAGATTTATGAGACCAGCAGAAGTAGATGTTTTAAGAGGAGATTTTAAAAAAGCTTACAACCAATTAAATTGGGAGCCTAAAACTTCTTTTGTAGATTTAGTTAAGATTATGATTGATAATGATATAAAACTTTTAAGTAATGGATAAAATAACATTTTGTATACCAAGCAAATCAAATGTAAGATATTTAAAAACTTGTATTCCCTCTATAAGAAAATACGCTTATAGGGATGATCATGATATAATAGTATTTGTTGATTCAGATGAAGATGGGACTGTAGAATGGTTAGAAAAAGTAAAAGATAAATATAATATACAATATTACATCAATCCTGATTTAGGGAAAAAATTATACGGTATTGGAAGAGCATATGATTTTTGTGTTGAAAAATCAACCACAGATATATTCATGATTTTCCATGCTGATATGATGTTAGGAAGGGATGCTGATTTAAAAGCATTTAATCACTTAAAACCTAAAACCGTAGTATGTTCTACAAGAGTTGAACCTCCTATTCATCCAAATGCTGGAGAAAAAATACTAGAAGATTTTGGAATGTGGCCTGAAGAATTCCAAGAGCTAGAATTTGATAATTATGTTAATCAATATCTAAATGAAACTAAAGTAACGGAAGGTATTTTTGCTCCCTGGATGATGTATAAAAATGAATTTTTAGAAATTTTAGGAGGGCATGATCCTATAATGCATTCATGTAGAGAAGACTCAGATTTATTTAATAGAATGTTATTAGCAAAGTTTGATTTTATCCAACCTTGGAATTCATTAGTATATCACTTAACAGGAAGAGGTGCAGGAAGTTTTGATGGTGATCCAGAACGTCATAAAAAATGGCAAGAAGATATGAATAACTCAACTTTAGAATTTATTCGCAAATGGGGGACTAATGTAAAACATACCCCATTAATGAAACCAATAGTATCCCCAGTTTATAATAAATCATTGATTTTAACTAACCCAAACCCTCAATTAGAAAAAGTTTTAGAACCCTGGTTTAATGGGAAAGAAGGAATTACTGTAAAAATAGATGGTAATACTTTTAACCAACAAGATTTTATGGTTATACAACAGCTAAATGAAATTGTTGAAGATAGTGGGGAAATTGGAGAATTTGAATTGGGTAATCTTAAAATTAGTATTTCTAGTTTAAAATCCTATGAAAAAGAATTAATTAAAATATGAGAAAAATAGCGATTATAACTCCAATTTCTCATTTAGAAGGGATTAAAGATTTACTTTTAAAAAAAAGTACTTCTTTATTTATGTATGAAGATGCAAATAAAGAACAAGTAAGAGAATTACTATTAAATAATAAAATTGATACTATTTTATGTAATCCAAACCAACAATCATATAAAATTGACGCAGAATTATTGGATAATACGCAAGTAAATCTTATTAACACATGCTCTACTGGGTTAAATCATATTGACTTAAAATATTGTGAGTCTAAAAAAATTGAAATTCAGTGTCATAAAAATGACTATGAATTAATTAACCAACTCCCTTCAACCTCTGAACTTGCTTTTGGATTAATGATGAGTTTATTAAGAAATATACCAGAGTGTAATAATCATGTTTCTAGATATGGTTGGGATTATACTCAATTTATGGGAAGACAAGTTAAAGATTTAAAAATTGGAATAATTGGATATGGACGTTTAGGGAAAATGATGAAAAAGTATTGTGATGCTTTTGATGCTTATACTTATGTTTATGATCCTTATGTAGATATAGAACAAATTTCTTTGGAAAACATGTTTAAAATATGTGATGTTATATCACTCCATGTTCATGTCACAGAAGAAACAAAATATATGATTAATGAAAAATTGCTTGGAGAAGCAAAAAATTGTCCGTATATTATAAACACATCAAGAGGAGAAATAGTTAAAGAAAAAGACATAATAAAAGCATTGAAAAATAAAACAATATCAGGATATGGAACTGATGTTATTGAAGATGAGTTTGGGAATCTTGAAAATTCACCTATAATTAAAGCAATGAATGAAGGTGAAAATATTATAGTTACCCCTCACATAGGAGGAATGACTATAGAAGGACAAACTAAAGCATATAAATGGTCAATTAATAAAATATAAATTATGGAAAAAGTACTAGTAATAATACCAGCAAAAGCAGATTCTACTAGGTTTATTGGAAAAAATAAACAATTAATTCAAGATAAAACATTAGTAGAACATGCAATAGATTTTGCTAAGAATTCAAAACATGATGTTAGAATAGTAGTATCCACTGAAGATGAAGAAACTAAACAAATAGCAAAAGATAATAATGTTGAAGTTATTCATAGAGAAAAAGAATTTATGGGTGATAGAGAGGTAATGGACGTATATGTTGATGTTTTTGAGAAACTAAATGATGAAAGTATTGATTATGTTATAGGTTTACAACCTGATAACCCTGATAGAAGTGTTAATCTTGATGATGGGTTAGAATATTTTATAGATTTAAAATATGATGATTTAGTTACAGTTAGCTCTGATGGCTCAAGAAATGGAGCATTAAGAATAACTAAAGCCTCTCATATTAAATCAGGATATGTTAGTAGGAGAGTTGGTACTATATTAGATAATTGTACTAATATTCATAGTAAAGAAGATTTATTTAATGCTGAAAAAAATATAAATGAACGAATACATTAAATCATTAAAAGATC
>CEOU01022927.1_pt1 | contig 14129 bp, 21 predicted proteins | sample 530731 | NCBI WGS metagenome assembly CEOU01 (sample SAMEA2620894, study PRJEB7988) | marine metagenome | isolation source: saline water (ENVO:00002010), including
CCGGCCTTGTCCTTTAGGACGATGTTAAGCTGACCGGAGAGCTTTAAATTTTCATTAATCATAACGATCTCCTAAAAGGTTCGGGAAGCACCGACGTAATCTTCCAAAAAATAAGTGAAATCAGAATATCCCTGACTTCTTAATGACCCTGCGTCGGTAATCGAGGGTGTTTCTGATGGTCGTTTTCCAAAATCTAAAACGTCTCCATCGGTCGCTCCAAACGTCTCTGCAAACGCTCTATTGAAAGTCATTTCAATTGAAAGAGCATCTGTAAGAGCCGCAGTATTTGTAGTAATTTTAGCAAACTGTAACTCTTGATCATCTTGTGTTGTTGCAGCTCCGTCGATGTCATCTGTTGCATCAACAAGTTCTGTAAAAAGTTTTGTTATAGCTTTAATATTTATTGCATCACTAAACACAGGACTATCACTTGGGTTTTTACCAAAAACAAAAGGTTCTAACTGCTCAGCTACTGAAGGCGCTTCTGATAATCCTTTACCTAATTCTAAAGAAGCAGCGTCTTCGGCAATTGATGCACCGTCTGCAAATACTTTAGGAACGTCTTTCGATATTAACTCAGATACTAAAGACGTATGAAAAAGAGGACGCGCAAGACCTCGAACAAGATCTCCATCATCAGCTATAGATACTGTTTCTGTAGCTCCTAGACCTTTAATAAATGTAATTGTTGCTTGTTCTGCAGCAGAAGCATTATCAGTAAGTGTTTTAAAGAAGGACAAAGCTGCACCATCTAGCGTTCCAACACCATCTCGTACATTTAAATTATCAAGATACTCAGCAAAGAGCATAAAATTACCAATCTCTGCTTTCATTTTAATATTTTGATACTCTTCCGCAGTCATAGTGGTTTTAAGCTGCGTAAAAGCTACCTTGAGAGCATCAATAAATACTGCTGATTTTAATTTCATGCAAAATCCTCTCGTATTCTAAATTTGAGGATATCATAAATTGTTTCTCTTAAACCTGTTGAACGGACAATTTCTATCTCACCTTCATAGGTTCCAGGTTCTTGATTAAGGTCATTAGTTTGCCACTGAATAACTCCAATACCCGTATCAGCTGTATCAGGGTTTACATAAACAGTTCGAGAAAATAAAACAGTTGACTCTCCTGCAGCTCTAAAATGCAATGTTACAGTTGCTCCAGTTAAATCTGTAGCAGTATTTGTATCTTCATCAGTAAATGTAAGTTTAATTTGAGGGCCAGTATCACCTTGGACGTAATTAAATGATGTGCTCATTAGTATGCCACCCTTCTTGTACCTGTGAAGCTCGGGCCACGAACACGCATTCCGACACGTCGATAATCTCGTGTTTTAGCTGAATCTGCTTCTCTTAAAAATTTCTGATGGTAATAAACTGACAACTCAGGACTGCTCCATTCTTTATTAGGAACAGATGTTAATTGAGAAATAGCTCCATAAGATATACAACGACCATGAGACTCAAAAATCCAATCCTCAATTCCTGTTGCTGTAAGTTTAGTTTTAAGAACACCAATACCCGTAAATTCATATTTGGCGTCAGGAGTAGGATAAAACTTTATAGAAGAATCTTGGTAAATAGAATAATACTTAGGACAGGCATTTTCTGTAAAAGCTGTAGAATTTAAATGTCTATCTGTTATTCGAGGAATACATCTACCATCAAGTACTATTTCGTAAACATTTTCTAATACAGCTTCGTTAGAAGGAAGAAAAATAGCATAATCAGCAACATTTTTAACAGCAAAATCTTTTTCAATATCAAAACGCCATACTTCACTTCTTTCAAAAAACTTAGCTGCCGCTTCTTGAAGATGAGATTCCATTACAATTTCAGGACATCCAGGCACGTAAGGTTGTATATACGGATAAAATTTGTCCCAAGTTATAGTTGCCATTATGTCACCGTACTTCCTGGCGTCGGCGTTACAGCCGCGTCTACCTGTGTTTTTGTACCTACTGCAGCGTTAAATGCTTGGTAAGAAGCTACAGCTCTAGCTTCATTAGCCCCATATTCAGCATCTTTTGAGTATGCTCGGTATAAAATCCAATCTGTAATTGGGCTAAGATAAATATCATCAAGCAAAATAACTGCTGTATCGTTATTTGCAGGGTCTAACTGTGTTTCCGTCATTGTGTGCGAACCAGGCGCGTCTGCGTAGACGACTTCTAACTGAGCTACAGCCGTAGCAGGCGGATACACATAAAACTGTTTTGGGTTACGTGGGTCATATGTGTAGTGTTGGATGTTATCTGTTTGTGTTTCCGCGTGCCAACCAGGACGTTGATCGTCTAAAACAGCTCTATCAACAACTCTAACCACTTTTTTAAGAGACCCAGTTTTAACATTTCTAGTAACATCTAATAAGCGTAAAGCAGAGGGAAATCCTCCACTTGTAGCTGTTAATTCTTGTTTTGACCCAGCAGCACATGTAAATGTTGCACATTTTGCATTTGCGTCAGGTCTAAGAAGAACAATGCTTAGGTACGATTCATTTAGCCATTTTTGCAATTCTAGCCGAGGCCACCGAACATTTGTGTCCTGTAAAATTGATTCAACGCGTGAAATTACATCTATAACTTTAATCGTCGCCATGTTCCCAAGCCTCATTTATGTTAGGCGTGCTGGGATCGTCTGCTTTCAAGGTTCCATCTTCATTACGCGCACGCTTTCGTTTTGTGGATGCAGGTGCAGGAGAATCTTTATGGGCGGCTGCAAGTTCCATTCCTCGTTCATTAAGTTGAAACTCATTATCAACAATTCCGCCTATTTCAACAGGGTCACCGTCAATTACAACCATTGCTTTATTGCTAACAATTTCTCCATCAAGTTTTTCAAGTAGCTTGTATATATCCATTGCAAATCTCCAAATTGCGAGGGGGCTTTTACGCCCCCTCTAGGGTGTTAACTTGCTGAACCTACTAGAGCAGTACATAGAGCTTCGTTTTTAATAACTTTTCTCCCATACACTGCTAAGCCACGCACTATATCACCAAAATCAGTTTGGTTACGTAGAGGCTCAGTTTTGCTAATTTGCGAAGCATACGCACAAGCATCAGAAGTACCAGCTACCATCATACGTCTAACTTTAGCATTAGAAACTGTAGCACCAGATGATGTAGCTGACAGACCTGCCACAAGTGCTTTACCAGCTTGACCTTTTGGAAGCAGGTTAGACACATAAACAGTAAATCTATCAAGCATTCCGATTTTACCAGTACGAACGGTACTTGACGCGTCCCCAGTAAAATAAGCTTGAGCAATATCTGTCTGCATAAGTAGCTGACGATCAAATGGTGAAATAATCAACCAACGACCATCTTCTGGTACGTTTTGCTCATCCAATGTTGCAGACATTGCAAGAATGGCTTTAAGCACATTTGCAGGTGTTGCCTGATCAATTGGAGCAGTATCTGTACCAAGATTATATCCAGCAGATTTTGCACCAGCAGTAGCGCCTTTATTAGCAGCAGCTGCGCCAGCAGTTACAAAATACTGAAAGAAACACTCGTTTTCGATTGATATTTTCAACTGTTTTGCAGCGTCATCAGTAAACATATTCATTAAGTCCATGTCTGCTTGGTGCGCTAACACGTCGTTGACTTGAACAGAGAAGTATTTACCTTTGTCGATCTGCATATCTACAGTCACTGGGGTTGGAACTTCGTTGGTTAATGTTGTACCCGCGCCTGCATAATCATTAATTGTGATTGATGGTGCAGTTCGGATGGTTATAGTATCACCCTGATTTTTGATTTCGCCTTCCCAAGAAGTGTTAGCAATTTCAGTCATCATGGTGTTCGCATAAAATTTTGCGTTAAGTTTATTACTCCATAACTGAGGAATAAACGTGCCCGAGTAACTCGGATTTGTGTCGAATGAGCCGGAGCCTACGACGGGGAATACAGCAGCCATATTGGGCCTCCTTAAGTTAAGTTGTTAAGACGGCTGCTTTTTACAGATTATCTTACTCGATTTTCCATATAGGCAGCAGTCAATTCTGCTTCAAGTTTTGCCGCATCTTCGTACTTTCCCCTTGTATTAAGCGTTCTTACCTTAGTCCAAGCACTATCCATATCCTTTGAAGAATAGATTTTGCCATTTTGGTTAGTCGGCGTTTTTACGGAGTTTGCACTACGATTTGGCGCGACCTGCTTTTCAAGTTCTTTTTGAGGATCTGATTTTTCAGGTTCCTTTGATGTTTCAGAGAGCGATGATTTCCAAAGCTTTACATAATCTGCTATAGCTTCAGCATCACCTCGATCAAATGCAGCCTGTGCCTGAATCCTTCGTGCCCCTCTAAGCATAGGATCATGCTCATTAAGCCACGCTACCCAGCGTTCATCGTTGTCAATTTCGGCAAAATCAGGAACTAAATTAATTAATCTCTGACTAAACCCGACTTCTCCAACTTGTTTATCAGTACCTGCAATTTTTTCTTGCAAAGCCTTGATAAGTTTATCTTGTTGCTCAAGACGATCTTCGTATTCACTCGAAACTTCTTTTGCAACTTTACGCTGGACGTTCAGTAAATCTTCACCAAATTCTTCTCGATCTGCGTCAGTCACTAAACTAACTTTCTCCTTCGGCTTTGTCGGTTCTTCTTTTTTTGCAGTCATTTCATTTCGAAAAGCGCTTAATTCATCCGTTAATTGCTTCACTTGTTGGTGAAGCCGGGGAACTTCAGCGTCGTACTTACCTCGTAAGGTATTGTACTTCTGCTTAAAATCGTCCTCTACGTCCGTCGGCGACATGTCAGCTGGCTTTACTTCCGCAGGTTCAGCTTTTTTAGATTCAGTTTTTTTAGAGTTTTTTGGTTTAGTTTCCGTTCCGTCTACTTTTTCTTCAGCTTTTGCTTCTGTTTTTTCAGAATCTGCTTCTTTAGAAGTTTCTTCTTTAGTAACTCCGGATTGGGCTTGTAACGCTTTCTCTAATTCTTCAACGTCCTTTAATTGTTTCTGTACCTGTTTTGGCAACGCCATATTTTTCTCCTTAAAGCTCCAACTCTGTTTTGCAGCGCCGTTGGTAAGCTGCTCCCGTCTTTGGTCTGCTTCGTCTTGCTCTTACGAGCGGTTAACTACTTTAGGCGAATCTTCAATCGCCGTCAGTAAATCTTTAAATGCTTCGCAGCGACCTTGCAGACGGTGGATTAAGGCCATGTCATCTGCTTGTATTAACCGCGAAACGGCTTTATCAATTTGCCCTTCTAGCAAAGCTATTAAGGCAGTATTGCCTGTTTCTTTAATTTTTAGCAGCGCGTTAATTTGCTGCTGATCACAAAGATTCAAGTCAATCATAAAAAAATAATACTAAATATGTGTTAACGTGTCAACAGATTGTACATTTATTGTCCATTTGGTCTAGGACTTATTATATTATCTTGTCGTCCACCTTGAGGTGTACCATCTTCTTGTAGGTTAGCGGCTTCTTGTTCTGCTTGCATTTGCTGCATCATCATCTGCTGTTGTTGAATTTTTTGTACTTCTTCACGTGTCGGTACAAGACGATCAACATTTGTATTTAAATTACCCGCCATATCACGCATAAGTTCGGCTGTGCCAGGAAGTCCAACAATTTGTTGTGCAACTGGACTTTCCAATACCATACGTAAAAATTCGCTTTTTCTTACTGCTTCAGCTTCTTTAACGACGAGAGACATAGCACCCCGCGCTAATATCTGCACGTCTCCAATTAAATCAGGATCACTAGCGTATCTTAGATTTCTTTGGTACTGACGCTCAAGCATTGGACGAATTACATCAAAATCAATATTACTTATAACCTGCTTGATAGATTTCCCTGCATTGCTCATTAACATTGATAGCCCAGAAGAAGTTCTTCCCGCTCCAGGAACATGTGATCCTGTCATATATTTAGGTATACCAGACACCTCATCAGCCAAAATCATGAATTTATCAAATACTCCTAAAAGCTCTGCAGCATTAGAATTGGGTTGAAAAAATGTCATGGGGGGCGAGGAATCATTATAATCAGAAGCTTGAAATTGCCAGATTTTCCAAGGATACATCTGTGTGATATCCTCGCCCGCAGGGAGACGGCTGATATTAACACCGACTTGTGGGCCAGATGATATACCCATATTGTTTGCGAGCGCCCGAGCAGCAGCGTTACACATATTTTGAGCATCCATACATAAATCGGCAACTCCGTTACCATCGAGACGCCCTGGCACTTTCTCAAATGAAGTAACGTAGTAAGGTTTACGACCTAAAGGGTCATAATTAAGAACAGCACGAATGACAGTATTATTTACCATCCATACTTCACAAGGATAAGATTTATGAGGATCTTCAACTTCTTCTTCTGATAACCCCCACTCTAGTAGTAAACTTCCAGGAATTGTGTCCCATAATTGAATAGCGGCTATTACATCAGAACTTGCCTCATCCATATCAACACTTGTTACATCTTCATAATCGTGGTTATCTTGGTCTAACCACGTTAGCCCCCCTGCCCCAAAATCTATAAGTAAAGAACGAACAGACGCTTCATCATAACCTTCTACACCTATCATATTTTCAACATCTTCACGGGTTAAATGATGTATCTCAATAACAGGCATGTCTTGCACATTATCGCCCCAAGGAGCCCAATAAAATTTAAAAGGGTCAACACGTTCCCATTCATCACGAAATACTTCTGTAACGCCTAGTCCTCCTTCCATATATTGCATAGTTTTGCGTTTACGTGGAATAGGCCCTTTCATAATTGCGTACGGGAATGTTGCTATATCATTAGTAAATTCAAACAGAGCTTTGGTATAACCACCCTCTGTCATCTGATCTTCCATCTTGGTTTCCATACGTTCAACACGTTTTTCGGCTTCGTGTTTCATTGCACGCATGGCAGTATCTTTCATTCCACTAGCCAGTTGTTTTAATTCTTCTGGTGAAGGAGGTTGATTACCTGCCGCATAATACTGCAACAAATTTTCTCGCATAATATTTTGCATAGCCTGTGCAACATCAGGAGTTACCTCAGGAATTGGAGTAGGAGAAAGAGACCAAGGTTTATCTTCTCCTTGCCCTAAAAGAGTATCTCTCAGCCAAGCTGTCGCGGTACGACACTTTGCGCTGACAATACCCATAAATATTTCAGAACCACCTTGTTCTTTTATTTCAGCAAGTTTGCTTGGTTCGTACTCCATGTTTCTAGCACGAACACATTTTGTAAGTCTATCTTCAAGCTCGTCGCGGAAATGATCCCGCATAACTTCCCAGCGTTTTCTTGCATGAGAAGCTAGACCTTGAACAATAGGACGATTTTGCGTGTCTTCAGACTCGCGTTTTGCTGCTGCCTCTAAATCACTAGAACGGGCAACAGGAATTATAGCTGGGCCAAGCGTCATGTAAAAATCCTATCATTAAACCATTAACACGTCAACAGATTATGTCCAACCTCCTGCTGAAACCTTAACAACTTCTTTTCTTGCTTTATTAAAGTTAGCTGCTCCAAAAACTTCACCTCCGTCAGCGTGCAAACATAAATACTGAAACGCATCAGCTATATCAGACCACGGATGGGATTTTTCTGGTTTTTCGTCACGTACCCCCTTCGTATTTATTTTATATCGGTATTTTCCTGCAAGAGCCTGTATTAAATTTCCTGCATGTACAGGGCAGGCAATAAATCCATACTTACCATCTACCACACGTGTTAAATATTTGTCGACTGCTGAAATTCTAGCAGCAACAGCATTTGTTCGTGCAGGACGTATACTAAATCCTTCGTTCTTGTAGATGTCAGCTACCGTCCGTTCGTCCGTCTGAACGCGCTGAAAAGCCGCAGGATCAATTATAACGATTGCCCTACGTCCAGCATACTTATTTGCTAATAGGGGCTTCAGGCATTCTCTTATGAAGCGTAGCGCGCCCATCCCGTCGGAGATAAGGGCATCGTAGACGACGAGCCTGCCGTCATACGCAACATTGCCGATTACCGCAGCAGGCGTCAACCCGGCGTCGACACCTATGATAAGGGGAGCATCAGAGAACATCGGCTTCAGCTCGTCTTTGGACACGTGTACTGACCTATCGAACGACCTGAATACGGGTTGACCACTTAATGATTTACCAAACTGAGCGTGTATGTATACATCTACCCAATCTTCAGTCTTACCTTGAGATAAATTATCATAATAATCATCAGGCAAATACTTTATCCAATCAGCTTCAGGGCTTAAACCACTAGGTTGTAGAGTAACATGGACGTTTTCAGGGGGGTCTGTAAGCAAATCTTCCCAATATGTGTCCATATCAGGGGGGTTTGTCATACCCCAAAGGTGCATATTAGGCTCTCCATCATCAGTCTGACACCCCACTCCATTCATCATTTTGTCGGGATATCGGCCTATTCTACCCTGTGCAGCGTTGTAAATATCGGGGTGTATCTCCCTAAACTCGTCAAAAATGAAGAAACTAGCCTGTAATGACAGCAATCTTCGTACGTCGTTAGCGTCGTCAAGGCCCCTGAAGAGCACTTCACACTCAATATCCCCTACTTTTAGTATAAATTTGTACTCAGTTTTAAGAAAACTACCCATAACACCGTCTGGAATCCACTTTAAAAAGTCTGGAATAGACGTATCCCGCAGTTGTTCTCGCGTATTTCGTACCCAAATCGCCCTGGAACGCCTAATTCCGTCCTTACATGGAGCCATTCTAGCCGAATGATGCAAAATTTTCATAATTCCTGCTGTCGTTTTCGTCGATCCTACGGGGCCGACAGCTAAACTAATGAATTTTTCACTGTAAAAGAACTCATCAAGGCTTTTTATGACCTCAAAATTGATTTCATGCGCCATTATCGATTGCCTGACCCTCTATAGTGATGGCATCTTCCTGATCTTTAGCACGTGTGATGTTAATTACAACCTGCGGGCCCGCACCAGCGACATCTGCCTTGGTATCAGGCTCTAGTCTGCCCATTTTATTGAGTAATTTTTGAAATTCTATACGGGCAGTCGGGTTTATTTCAGGGCTTTGCATTGTGCGAAACAAATTATCGAGGTTTACCGCCCCTAATAGTCGAGCAACAGTCTCCATTAGAGACGGATCTTCCTCAATTTTAGCTAGTTCAGTAGGCGACAAGATAGGCTCAGCCACTTTTGTAGGGTCTATAACATGATTTACGCGCTCATTCATTTCTACACGTTAGCAGACTAGAGCATTTTCGTCAAGAAACAGCATGACGAAGAACAAAAAGAGAACAATGGAAAAAATAGGGGTTGCTATACACGGGATACATAAGGCCAGGGGCAGCACCCACCCCCCATCGTCCCCTCCCCCCCTTGTTTACGTCTCGCTATTGTTGAGGTTCGCCCAATGCGAGCCGACAGATTGGGTTAGCTGTGAGCGACGTCTGACGACGTAACGTGAGTAGCCAAAGCCACGCGCCGAACCACCGCGCGTTAAAGATACGGGTCTAACTGCACCTCGTGGAAAGCAGGCTAGTTGTGAGTGCGCTCTCGAGCGTACCCGAATGTAAAGCGCAAGACGTATTCCCACACGTGTAGTGTGGGTCTCGAAAGAGATCGGCTGAACCAGTGCTACCGACTTATCGGAGTGGGCTAGTAGCAGAAATGCTCCCCAACACGAAAACGGCTGACGTGCATCTTGGCAATGCACTAGGTCTCCAGACCAACTATATCTAAAATTGGCACGGTTCATGTAGCACATGACACATTGTGCGTGGGCATGACGATCGTATATCGTGCCAACACGTTGTCTGCTTGTCAGTCTCGATTAGCTCGTGTCCACGCCATGTGTCAACGTAGGTGACGTCATATGAAACGTCATATGGAACGTCATAATGGAATATTCAATGAAATCAGCCATTTAGTACGACCTTTATGACGTTATGACGTTATGACGTTAGTTAAGAGAGATATGGTATTTCCTAGAGTGTGTAGTAGTGCATACGATTTTGCGACAATTTCAGTATCACTCTTTTTGTCCGTCATAACGTCATAATGCTTGTTTCTCAATGGGTTACTCAATTAGTAACGTCATATCGAAACGTCATGCGAGTTCCAAGCTAATGCAGTTCTCGTTAAGCCTTTGGCGTCACCTAGTTTGATACATGGAAACAATGGAAGGAGTTAATCATGTTCGATAACGCAAAAGCATCTAATAAGCGTATTAAGGCTCAGATCAAAGCTATTTCTAATAGAAATCAGACTTTGCGCTCAATGATACAATCTACTCTTTGCGAGATATCTGCGCACTCTTATGAGCATGGTGACGTGACAATGTTCACTCACTTGCTAGATAGTGTGAAAGGTCAAGACCGTAAAGCTATTATCGATTGGATTGAGAAGTACGGTTTTGCCAAGATCAAGTCTGATGGTGCGTTTAGCTTAAACAAGACTATGCGTGACAACTCAGAGTTTGCGAACGGTCAAGCAGTGTACGACGAGTACACACACGAGGACACAGAAGTTGTGCCTTGGTTTGACTTCGTGAAGTCTGTAAAGCAGATCGCAAAAGACTTGACACTTGACCAAATGGTTATCGCGCTCGTCAAGAAAGGCAATGAGAATATTGACGAGAATGCTGACCTTAAGGGTCGACCAAGAGCCACCGTTGTAAAAGAAAGTACTACTGGTGGTTTGGAGAACGCTATTGCTCAACTTCAAAAGTTGGCTAATAGCACAAAAGTTGTGCCACTTAAAGCAGTAGCATAAGGTCGAAACTAGGTGGGAGTACCGAAGAAGAGGTAACGTGACTAAACCACCTAGTCTATCGTGTGTGGCTCACACGATACTGACGAGACAAGCCAATTCCATTACATATATTCAGGAGGTGCTACCATGCCTAACAAAGTTAGACGTGTGCAAACACGACGTTGTGCTACTCACAATTACATCAAGCCACAAGAAAAGGCACGACGTGATGGTGGGTCTATTAATAAATCTTCTGCTACACGTAGCGAGAAACTAGCAGTGCATAGGGTCGCTAAAGTTGTAAACAAGAAGTGGAGACAGACCTTGCGCAAGTGCGAGATCAAAGAGTACAAAGGAATGTGGTTCGTTGTTACTAACGGAGTGCCTTACATCTACGCGACAATGACCGATGCGATCAACGCCAGTCAATCAGTAGTACAAACACACAACGCGTAAGTAGGTTGGTGCATCATGCAAGAACTCAAGACATTCCTATTGAGCATGGCACAGAGTGAAATAACCAAAAGTATAATTGGTGCGCTCTGTGTCTTTTTAACAATCTATATACTTTTACTTTTAGCTTACGGATTGGAGGGTATAACTCATGTTCATTGAATACGTAACTGCCTTGGTTATATCGTATTCGTTTCCGATTAACGGGGAAAACCACGACGTTAAAACTGTTATCTGGTTCAAGAACCAAGACGAGTGCCAAGAAGTATTTCAACACAATGCTAAGTTGAGTAAGTCAGTAGACAATCTCTATGCCCATTTCAAAAAGATTTATGGGAAAGATATAATGATGGGTTGCAAACAGACTAACATCATAAGCAAACCTATGAAAGTACCATTACCACGACCTAAAATATTGGGAGGGAACTAATGTCCTACATAACTAAAATTGAAGAAATTGATGGGGAATATGAAGAACGAAATCCCCTTGTTGTGTCTAACAATACCACGTTAGTAGTATCCGTTGAATATCATGACGGTATACGTCGAGTATATCCTGATTGTATGAAATCGCAGTTGTTTGCGGATCTGGCAGGTAAGACGACGTTGACGGATAATGCAATAGATACGATCAAGCAACTTGGGTATACATTCAAAGTAGTAGTACCAGAATTATAGGAGGGTTAAATGAATCATCAAATAATATTATTCGTCGCGACGTTCCTGTGCGGCGGGGCAGTAGTCACCGTCTACATACTATGGTTAGCAGGACTGTTTAGTGATCGTGCAAAACCACAATCCGTATATGACGAAATAGTTAGAGATGCCATTGTGCTTGGTAAAGCCGAGAAGTGGCTTGAGGAAGAAATATATGATGGCGCACAAGTTAAAGAAGCTATTGATAATAACGACGAATGTGTAACTTCAGATAATACAGACGATATTATCTATGGCAGACATGAGTGTGCCGAAAGTTTGTTAAATAAAATTAAACAATGGAGAAGTGAGCTATGAATATATTCGTTCTCGACTTAGATCCGCAGCAGGCGGCTCGTATGCAGTGTGACAAACACGTTGTTAAGATGCCTTTGGAATCAGCGCAGATGCTGTCTGCCGCTCACAGGTGCCTCGACTACGACATCACTCCATCAGATAGTCCTATCTATGGTATTACTCACGAACACCACCCATGTACGCAGTGGGTCATGCGATCATCTGACAATTACCAATGGTTGTATGAGCATTTCAAAGCACTCGCTGAAGAATATGAGTATAGGTATTATGTCGAACACCGTAGTTGGTGGAAACTACGAGACATACTAAAGATGACACCAAAGAATATTGCTAAAGGTAGTTTGACACCGTTTGCTCAAGCTATGCCTGCAGCGTACAAAGACGACGACGTAGTAGTTGCATATCGCAATTTCTATGCGTCTGAAAAACGTGCGTTTCTGAAGTATAAGAAACGAAACGTACCGTCGTGGCTCCAGCTCGAGCCCGTAAACTAGTGCTACTAATGTGTTAACGTGTTGACAGATTAGATGTTTACGTGTAAACACATGTAATACCATTTATGCACATTCAATTACAATTCAAAAATGGAGGTAACTATGGGTTCTATATCCCAAATCATTGACACTTCTGTGGCTCTTTACCAAAAGTCACCGAATGTTGTCGTCGATATCGTCGGTAAACCAGGGGAAGGTAAGAGCGACGCGTGTGTACAAATTGGAAAAAAGCTAGGGTTCACAGATGATCGTATCTTAGTTGTACATATTAATAACCATGACGTCGTTGACTTCACAGGCGTGCCTAGTGTGGACGACGGTATGACAAAGTTTAACCCCTCGGAAATGTTTTATAGGTTTCGAGAGGGTACTGGTGGTGGTATGATTGTTCTTGAGGAACTACACCAATCGTCTACGCACCACCAAACTTGGGCGGCAGGGTTCATGCTAGAGCGTGAAACACCGTGTTTCAAGTTAGATAAAGATGTTCGCATCATAGCGACTGGCAACCGTGCGGAGGATAGAGCAGGAGCCAAACCGTTATTAGGACACCTTAATGATCGTATGTATCATTTTGATGTTGAGACATCTTTAGATGATTGGTGTGCTTGGGCATTAGAACATAATGTCAACCCACTCGGCATCGCGTTTCTGCGATTACGTCCAAATCTTCTTAATGACTATGATCCCAACAAAAGAAGTAACCCAACACAAAGGTCTTGGACAAAGCTCTTTAACGAAGTACCTATGGAATTGCCTAGCGATCTTTATCTCATGGCATGTGAGGGAAAAGTCGGTGAGGGAGCCGCCGCCGAGTGGGTCGCGGCAAAGGATATGATGGCAAAGATGCCTAATATCGACGTCGTTAGAATGCACCCAGAAACAACGGAGACACCAAAAGAGCCTGCTGTTTCTTTTGCGATAGCGACATCATTATCTATGACATCTACAGTAGATAGCTTTGAGAATGATATGAAGTACATCACTCGAATGAAGAAAGAGTTTGCAGTTGTGTACCTAACAGACGCCTTGAAGCTCAACCCTGCTATTCAGACAACTAAAGCATTTACTGAGTATGCAGTTAAAAACCAAGACATCTTTAAAGCATAGGAGAAATCAATGCAGGTTTTTGTTGATCAACAATTAGCCAAACATACATTCACTAATGCACCTACGATAAAAACAATTAAGTTTACTGTAGCTGATGTTCCAGTGCGAATTGAAACATTTGATTACGGTACACCTATGGGTTGGGGAAACGACACTAACGTAGTTAGAGAAGGTGGTGACCTACGCCATAGAGTTTTTGTAGATGGTAATTTAGTACCAATGTTTAGCGAAAGAATAGTAGGGCGTAAACGCCCTGCGTGGCTTCCCAAAAAGATAACAATCTATAAGTGGAATCAAATCTTAGAATTAATAACAGGAGGACTATAGATGAACTTAGAATTACAACGAGCGTTAGCTGATGCAGTCAAG
>CEOU01083813.1_pt1 | contig 14112 bp, 25 predicted proteins | sample 530731 | NCBI WGS metagenome assembly CEOU01 (sample SAMEA2620894, study PRJEB7988) | marine metagenome | isolation source: saline water (ENVO:00002010), including
CTGATGAAAATAATATGATTAGAGGACCTGCCGTTATAGAATTATGTTCTGCAGAAGAATCAGAAAGTGGTTTTATGGTCGAGTGCCAGCAATTAGAGCATCTCATAGCGTCTTCAGTATTACAACAATACCTAACAATTCAGATGTGGTCTCAAGACGCTGATACACAAGCCCTCTTTGAAGATGTCGAAGATGGAGAAGAGGTGGAAATAACAACATCTTTCAGGAATTTTATCCGCCAGCCGCAAATGGAGAACCATGAAGAACTCGTTAGAAAGATAAACGAAGTATCTCGTTCTCAAGGGACAGATGATATGGAGGAGAAATTAGGATGAATTCTAAGACTATCTGTAAGATTACACACCCTCGCATAGCAGGAGAAACCAAGTGCCGTGTCTGCGGTCAGCGTTATGCGGAATTGGAGGAAGAGTGATGGCTCACGAATGCGACCATTGGGACTGCCCTGATTGTCTAAGTCTAAGTCCTCTTTTTGGCTCTATTAGACCCTGTTATTTTTGTTCCCATGAGTTTTACCTCAAAAATATGTTTGAGGTCGAGGACAAAGAAAATAATTTAGATGTGCTCGCTTGTAAAGAGTGCGCCGACATACTGCTTTCTGAGAAAGCAGAATCAAAAGGTATATTAACCGATGGAACGAGATGATTTTATGGCGTGGAACGACAGACCCAATAGAATATCAGGCAAAAAGACCAAGAGGCGTAATGACGGACTAAGAATCAGGCTTGTTAATATATTAAGGGAACATCCAGAAGGATTACTGACTACTCAAGTAGTGTATTGGCTTAAAGAATCTGGCTGGAAGCGCGTAGGTTCTGTTCATCAGATAGGGAATGTCCTAAGACTCACTCCTGGTGTTGTGAAAGAAGCAACAGGAAACCACCACGCAACCTGTCTGTGGAAGATTGCAGACGAGGAAGCATGGAATGAATACATAGAGGAACTGCTATGAATATATTTGTATTATCTGAAGACCCTATAACTGCCGCCAAAATGCTGTGCGACAAACACATACCGAAAATGACTGTTGAGTCCTATCAAATGTTAGGTAGTGCAGCCAGACGACACGGTGCTACTGATGACCAGATGCCGCTCACAAAGTCAGGCACCCCGCTCGTCGGGGGATACCCTCACCACCCATGCACCCGCTGGGCTGGAGATAGCAGGGATAACTACTTGTGGTTGGCTCACCATGCAGCCGCTCAAGCAGAAGAATATGAAAAGCGATTCGGTAAAGAGCACTTCTGCACAGAACCAATAGAACAATTATACTCTCTCGCACATCTAATACCAGAAGATTACTCCAGCCTAACCCCTTTTGCTCTCGCTATGCCCGACGAGTATAAAGAGTTTGACGGTTATGTTTATGATACTGCGTTGTCTGAAATGGCTGTTTTAGCATACAGGGCTTATTATCACTCAAAGACCTTCGCCAGATGGGAAAGAGGGCGAAATGCCCCTGCGTGGTGGTCAGCATGATGGTTAGAGTATTATCCCACGAGGGGGAAACATTTGTTCTGTTCAGGGCTTGTGCGGAGGACTTGCTGTTCGCTACACCTCACACCATGCACAACAGGTCAAGGCAGGGTAAAAATCATTCTCGACTCGTATTCAAGCACTTCACCATAACAGGCAGAGAAAACATGATTAACTTTATGACTAACTTTGAGCCTTCAGTCCCTTGGGGTGAAGAATGGAGCACTTTCGTGACCTGTTTACAGAACGATTGGACTGATTTTGTTAAGAGGTTTATGTTGGCCGAACCGAGATGGATGCTCGGAAAGGTAAAAAGTGTGCATGAGCCATTCCCAGAAATAACTAAGATATATGTCTGCAATAACCATTTCCCAGACAGGGAAAAATTTGGTATATTACCTGCAGTAGAGATGTGTCCGTTCCCTATGAGGCGTGGGGGAGAAGTAAAGTTAGTGGACTCTTTCGTCAAGAGAGAAACAAAACATGAGGTGTCTGTTTTTACTACCGAAATATCGAGGTGGATTACCTTTAGGAGAGATTTCTGCAAACCACAAAACGCAGACCTTTATGATGACTTTATAGCATTCAAAATACCTGAAGGAGGTCTGCCTTATGATTCAGACTACCCTCCATGCTTCACACCTCTTCTCGACCCACTATATGAGGACAGCGACACCCATGAAATCATAGAGTTATTGTCCTCAACCTTTCACACTAATAATTATTTCAATTCTTTATCTAACAGTCAAAAAGAAATAATCGCAGCACAGCGGGCCGATTACGATAATTATTTCAATTCTCATAAGGGGTATTTACGATGAAATGTCCGATGTGCAACAGATATAGATTAACTGCGTGTAAGACAGATACATTTACGAGGGTTACCTGTTTAGATTGTTGTTGGAGCGAAGACCTATGAATTACCAGATTACCAATGTTTATAGACCCCTTAAATTAAGGTGATATTATGGCTCGAGGAATACCCAAGACGAAGATTGACTACCACATGACTGAAGAGGATGACGAGGTGCTTGAAGATATTATCAAATCAGCAACTCGCATCAATATACATATAAACAGGGATGATTGGTGGATTGCTGCTTATGTTGAATTACCTCTTGTAAATACAGAAGCCCTTTACTATCCTATGGGCTGCAAATATGGTTCTGAAAGAGAAATGATAGTGTATGATATGCTCGCAATAAAAAAGGTTTGTGATGCAGACGCTGTTACCATTGGTGTTTTCCCTACTCTTTCGGACACCTCAAAAGTCCAACACCTACTAATTCTCGCATCTAACTACAAGGAGGAAGAAGAGTGAACGAAACAATTGCTCAAAAATTGCAGAAGCAATTAGATGCTATGATTAAAAGAATAGAGGAGGAGGAATGAATGGGTAATACATGGAATAGCAGACAACCACCGAGAGATAAACACGCACTGAAAAGAATCAGATTGCGCTATAATACTTGGAAATCTAAATTCGGTAAATTTAATCTGGATAGAGTAGAGTCCCCTAACTACAAGTGGGATGAGGATAGAGTAAAGAATTGGTTTGAGTCTTTACCTCGCACTATCGCTGACCGTGAGAAATCTTTTGTTAAGGGTGGTAAATTTGAGTAAAAGTAAAATAGCAAGAATGGCCAGAAGAAGAGGCAAGACTGAACGAAAAGCAGAAAGAAGAAGGCTCGCCTATATCGAGAAGAAAAACAGCGGTAGTAGGTGGTAATTATGAGTCGAGCATGGTATCATTCAACAACAGGCGACCCTGCCGAAGACTATTCACCAGATTGGATAGACGACTACCCTCGATGCCCTCATTGTGATAAGGCAGATACTATGGAGTGGTCAACAACCAATTTTGCTGATTACGGAGTCGAAGAATGCGACTGTATGATTATAGAATTTCCTGACGGAACGTATGCTAACGAGAATGACTTGATGCACCTGAAGGTTGCTTGCACTCGCTGCCACAAAACACTTCCCCCTCATACATACAAACAACATCTTGACCCTGATGACCCAATCCACCAATGCCCTCACGAAGGAGATGATGAATGATGGTTGGAGGTGAACCTGTTTTTGTATGCACTGAATGTTATGAGTGGTATATTCTTAAACAAACAGCGGAAAAATGTTGCGAGGTAAAAGTATGAAGATTAGAATTATCTGTAAAGACTGTGGTTATGAAGCCACATTAGAAGAATGGACTCACGGCCCTACTGCTGGCCGTTGTGATTGTATGGAGTGCTGGGCATGAAAGACGACAAGATTATCTGGCAAACAGATTATAGAATAACTGACGCATCGAATGAACCGTATGAGGGAGAAGGTGCTGAACAAAAACCAGCAAAGTATAGATTTGAGGAAATCGAAATACTTTATTCAAACCCTCACGACCCCTTTTTACATTGGGTTGCTCAAGAATTGATTTCTGAAAAACAAGAGAGATTTAGACATAAAGTAATTTTGGTTCAAAGTCTCCCAATCCTGCCCTATGATATGGGCTGGGAATCTAAAACGGTTGAGGTTGATGATACAGCACCAAAAGACATTTTGTCTGATTATGATGTGGGGGATACGGTGCCTGTGATTACTATTACTGTCCTCGATGAAATAAGAAAGAAAAACAAAGTATTTTCTCGCTTATCATTTACTGCCGGAGATATGATGTGGAAGGTGATTGCAGATGAGTTATGAACCTCCTACTAATAGAGAAGATGGTAATTGGTGGGTCGGAGACCCCTGTTATGCTATACCTGATTCCCGTTGGAATGAGTTCTGCAATTTACTGTTTGAACGACCTGCTTACATAAACAATGATTGGCCTGTGTTTCTGGATTGGGAACATGATGGAGATACATATTCTTTAGAAATCTGGAATTCTCCTGGCGGTGATGGTGTTTGGCGTTTCCCTCGAGGAGTTAACCTTGGTGTTGATGCTGGGTTATTATCTGTATTACCTAAAGATGTGGTGATACCGGCTGATTATGGAGGGTATTGGTTCGTGACTCACCCATCATTAGAAACCAGCAGTTACGATTACAAAGTATGGCTCAATGGAAGAGTGGATGATTCATGGGCTGAATGTTATAACTGTGGAGATGAAGTCCAAGCGGATACTCTCGATGATTCTTGTTATTGTGAGGAGTGTGCATACTATGAAGACTGAGTATCTTAATGTTATAACGCTAAGAGAAAACCACGAAAGAGAAGACACAATAGACTCTTTCTTAGAATTTCTCATGGATATGAGTGGGACTAAGTGTGTTCACAGACTTTCTATTACTCCTTATGGAGGTAAATATGGGCCTGAGATGCACCACCTCATTTTCACAATAAGATTATGGGGAACCAGCCAATTTATTCAGTATAACTACATATTTAATGGTAAGGAGTCAGAAAATTTTTCAAAAAATTTCGCTGCTATTGCTGTCGCACATGGTAACTGTAATCAAAAAGAGTATTCACCATATTCCATAGGTAAATTTTTGAGGATGGAGGAAGAAGAATGAAATACTATACTTGTTCTGAATGCCGAAGAAAAATCAAAGCGTATCTGAAATCCAAAACATCATCAAGGTGCGCTCGATGTGCGAGATTGAATCCGATAGCGAATAACTATCCCCCCTCGCCTATTAGTATTAACTTAAAAAATCCCATAGGGAAATAACATAATTAACGGATATGGGGCGCGGTGCTGTGGTTTATTATTTTTTGAGGTCATTGAAAGAATTGAAAGAATTAACGGCTCATCGAAGTGTTAATAAAGTAGTGAAGCGTAGGTGGTTTTATGAGTGATTTAGATATATACGATGAAGTCCTCGACTTCGCCACAAAGAATCACCTCATAGATGTTGAAGACAAATTGCCTGTGTTTATTTGTTCCATTGGAGCACATTTATTCAATGCAGTTAATAAGTGTTCAATGTGCGACTTTGACCCAGATGACTACGAAGACGAGCCAAACGCCTTTACGATACCATACTGCCCTCTAAGACACGAAAACAGACCTATATACACACCAATGTCGAAATTGCCTGATACACGCATTCACATCTTGATGAGGGGTATCAAGGGTTCAGGTAAATCTGTTCTTGTTGATTTCTTTCTGGCTGAACGAAGCGGTTTGCTTTGGTCGGCGAGGGCTTTAGAAGGCATAGGATTTAATACAGCAATTGGGCCTAACTCCATTACCGAAGCAGGTATGTTTGGCTCGGTTGATGAAGACGGTAACATAACGGGCAGACCTCTTGCACGAGAGATGTGTGGTGGGTTCTTAGGGTTTGAAGAATTTTCTGCATTAACTGATTCAATGGGTAAAGACCATTCAGTTGATATGAAAAATCAGATGCTAACTTCAACCGATAACGGCAGGGTTAATAAAGCCATGCGTAGCGGCTGGGTTAGATACAATACTCGATATACAATTTGGGCTGGAACACAACCTTCTCGGTTTGAATTGGAATCTGGACTTGACCGCAGATTCTTCATTATTGAAATTGATATGGATTCTGAAAAAGAATACATATTCAAAGCGGCTCAAGCCCGACAATCTAATATGAATACTGACGATAGGGTTCATCTTGCTGAGCAGGCAAGTAGGATAAAAGATTGGTTTCTTAAGAGACAGGTTGAAGTTATGTGCGACCCACCAACAGGTGTTTATTTTTCAGACAACCTTAGTGAATGGCTTGCACGACCTGAAGTGCGTTCCTTTGAATCAGACTTGTTCCGTAGGCTCGCGCTTGGATACCACATGATGCAGCCTAAGTGGGAATGGGGAGGTAAAATTATGCTCGTTGATTTAGACGATAGGCTTACTGACCTGTTGAATTCATCGTTGCGTATGAGGCGTAATGTTATGGATGCCGACCTTCAACTCATCAGGACTACTTTCTGGATGAAGGATATGCCTAAATCGACTCTTGTTAAAGAAGTGGCTCGTATGGTGACTATGGGAGATTATCAATCGGCTCGTCGCTGGATAGAAGAAACATTAGTAGGGCAGCCTTGGTATTCCGAATTCACACCTCAAAAAGAAGGTAGGGGCAGACGCGGTATAACTTGCAGGTTTGGCCCGAAGACTACTCCAAAAGAAGCGGCGGCTAAGAAACAGGTTAAGTGGGGTGAGCAACAATGAACGAGTTTATAGGTGGCTGGTGGATATACAGCAACATCAATGACCCCAAAAACAGGATAGTAGGATACGTTCAATCAAACATAATACACCCTCCTGAATTGTTCGGGGAGGCGTTGCCTTTAGATAAAGTAATACTCATTCAAGAGTTAGATATTAGGAGTTGGAATGTTGTTCGATGAAGAGGATTGGGATATAGAAGACAACGGCTCATTATACGAAGAAGCATTTTATTCTGATTTACCGGAAGAGTTAGAATTCATACTAACAACAGAACCAGACTATGAAGGTTTTTGTGTTGATGTGTATAATACTCAATATACTATTAACTTCGGAGAAGAAGGTGCTAAAACAGAACATACGGGTTGTCTGGTAATAACTAAGGATAGGGCTATATCTCTCTCTATGTATAGAATGCTCAAGATTGGTTTTGGTGTGTCTGAAAAATTCCAATACCGAACAGTAAAGCCAGCCGTTGCTAATGTCTGGATTAAGTGGGATATGGATTTGCGACAGGACATACACGATGGAGTCCTGAAAGACAATGGGGACATAGTATGAAGAACAGGGAACAAATAAGAGAAAGAATGGTATCTGAAGAAGACGATTCCATAGTCGAGGCCTTAATGTGGGTTCTCGAGGATGATGGTTGCGCCTTTTGTTCTCACCCGCAAAGAAGGGATATTGAGATGCGTATTAGGTCTGGTCAATCAACAGGCACATTCATAGAAACCAAATTACGCTGGCCGACAGGAACTGTGCGTAGCCACATGGATTCCCACTTAGGGGCAGACCCTGTTGAAGAAGCCTATGTTGAAAGTATGAGGAAAGAGACAATCAATACGCTAAATTCAGCCGAAGCCGTTGTTGAGAGAATACAATCTTATCTCGATGAATGGGAGGAGCAAAAAGACATACATGGTATGGATGCTGAATGGGTGGCTATGGCTACGAGCCTCACAAGAGAACTCAAGGGTGGTCTAAAATTAGTCGGACAACTCAAGAAGGAAATAGGAGTCGAATCTCAAATACTTTTGATGCGTGGCCGACAGGATGCCCTCATGCGTATATTGATTCACGAATTAGAGGGATACCCTAACGTATTAGATAACATACACAGGGAAATGTTGATGCTGGAAGCACCAATAGATGTCGAGGGGACTGTTCTATGATGAAGCGTAAAAGACGACTCGTGGCTCGGTATATCCATAAGACTGAATATCCGAAATTGATTCAAGAAATGTCTGATGATGGCCTAATCTGCCTAATTACTCCGAAAGGCTTAAGGTGGTATTCAGGCCGATACGTTGTGAATGCTAAAGAGGTGTATAGCGTATGGGGTCTGACGAAAGCGCAATATGCGAGACTGAGAGATTACATTATAGCGAGAAATCCCTGGGGGTCTATGGATGACTTCATCACCAGATGAGGGTTTTGAGGTGGTGCAAGGATTGTATGAGGAATTCGTTAGGTCTGCTCTTGAAGAAAACCCCGCCTTCTTCCTCGAGCACACAGATGGTAACGATGTTGCCTCAACCTTTTGGTTCTGGATGGAAAATTTTGTTGTGAGAGATTTAGGGCAGGTTATGTTGGAGTGATAACATGGGTATAATCATATTTACTGCTGACGATAAGAATTTCCGTAAAGGAGATTTTGTTGTTATGCACAACGAATTGTCCTCGCCACCAACAGCACCAGACACTACATACATACTACACAGCAACACCTTCAAGGATGCTGATGTGACTGTGTGGCTACCTGTAGTATCACATAGACTTGTTGTTGTCTGCAACAAAGCACCTACCATTTCAGTAAAGAATCAAGATTCTGTAATCATAGACAGCAACCTAACGGTGCGTAAAGAATCCTATACTCGACAGATAAAGGCTTGGTATAATTGGACTGATAGATTGCGAGTGTTGCCTATGGTGCGACAAGTCCCAATCCCCCTGATGTTGGCTTTCTTCAGAAGAAACCACATATCCGAAATAGAGGCTGCTCGACTAATCGCTGATGCATCTTTTCAGTTACCTGATTTGTATGTCGAGTCCGTATTATCTTATCATTTACCTGCAAAGGCGGGTAGGGTTGAATACCCTGCAAAGACAATCAAACCGTCTGACCCACCATTTCAGTTTAGGTCAAGTGACCTGTATGCCGATACATTGATTCGACACGCGCCTGAAGTGCAAAATATGATAAGGGCTCACGACGCAGCAGAATTACCGAAGGGAATACCAAAGACCCCTAAGAATCTGCTGGAATGGTTGTAATGGACTTATGGATACCTGTTCTCCTTTTGATGCTACTATCATTTTGGGCTGGTCTTCAAGCAGGATATTTGCTTTCATCTTTCAATCCTAAGAAATATGACGCACAACATCTATCACCCAAGAGGTCTGAGCCGTCTGAATCTAATGACGGTATGTTCTGGGCATCAATGTTCCAACAGACTTAAGGATACTGAGTTCTCCGAAGGGTCGTGGCGAAACCCTACAAGCGAAAGGCCTCGAGTTCCTGTGGTAATAATTCTCGTTTGAGAAGAATGATATTAGAGATTCTGTTTTACTATGGGCCTATGACTCGATATGAGATAATGTCTAAATTATCTTATTGGGATAATAAAGTCCAGCCCAGCGCACAAGTGCTTTCCAGCCTTCTAACAAAGACTCAAGCCATTGTTCAGGTTGGAACAGACAAAGTAGCATCAAATTCAGGTCGCATGAAAACGAAACCTACTTTCGATATAGACAGGAGATACATAGAAGAAACCAGCGATATAATATATTGTCTGCCTAAATCATCTCTTTATGCCTATGAAAAGAGTAAAGCCGTAATGTGTAATTCATGTAACAGATTCAGAATTCCCTGGGAAGATGAAACCTGCCTACGTTGTAGCAGAACGAATGATTTATAGACCTATGAAAAGTCGTAACCACATGGAAATCGTGGGCCTTTGCGGAAACATGAAGTCTGGAAAAACGACAATCGCTAATATGCTGAAGTATAATTATCCTGATAAGATAATAATAATGTCCTTTGCCTATGCCGTTAGACAACAGGTAGCGTCTGGTATGGGGATAACATACAATGAATTGCTGGATATACCTAAGAATACTGTTAGGCCTATTCTTCAAGCATGGGGCAACCAGATGAGGGAAATATGGGGCGAAGATTATTGGGTTGAGGCTCTTCAACAAGAAATAGAATACTTAGGAGGCAACAGGGCCTTCCCAACAGGTAATGTAGTATATGTAATAGACGATGTGAGATACATTAACGAAGTCGAGTGGATTATAGATAACGGCGGTTATGTATTCCGCCTCAATTGTGATGAAGAAACACGAGTAGCAAGAGGTGCTGACCCCCAACATTTGCACCATAAATCAGAAACAGACTTAGACAATTTTTATTCATACCACCTCGAATTAGATACTGCTAACACCCCACCGGAGTTAGTCTATCTGAAAATACTTGAGGTGCTAAAGGATGGCGAAATCGTCTGATTGGTGCGGGTATTGTAGCAGGTGTAAGAAATGGAGGCACGAAGACCACGTTATAGAGAATGTGGTATCGAGCACACTGTATTGTTGTTTTTGTGGGACAGCACTATCGGAAAAACCAGGAGGTTTTAAGGCATGGTAAAACAATTATGGGTTGAAAAATACAGACCAGCGAAAGTCGAAGAAGTATTGGGTCAAGAGCAAATAGTAGCGGAAATACGCTCATTGATAGAATCAGATAATATGCAACATTTCATATTCTATTCTCCAGAACCAGGGACAGGTAAGACTTCTATGGCTCACGCCATCGCTAAGGAGTTAGATTACCAAGTCCATAGGTTTAATGCCTCTTCCAAGAAACAGCGTGGTATAGAATTCGTTGAAGAGGACATAGCACCTTTATCTCGGCTCGGACAATGGGAAACCATATTCCTTCTTGATGAGGCCGATAGGATTACTGTTCAAGCCCAAGATGCTCTCAAGGGTGTTATAGAGGATGCTCAAGGTTATTTCATTCTTACCTGCAACGACCTAAGCAGGGTTAGCACATGGCTTCAGTCTCGTTGCCAAGTGCGGCACTTCAAACCAATAGGCCAAGAAATCATCTGCAAGCAGTTAGCAAAGATTGCTGCTTCGGAAGGTGTCGAGGTAAATGATAGTGATATACGAGCCATAGCCAAACACCATGATGGTGACCTGCGAAATGCTATTTCAGCATTACAATCATACTCTTGTTTGCCTGCAACCGAAGCGGAACAATTCATACGCTCGCTGTATGTATCTTCTATTGATTGTGCTAAATTCCTTAAACTCGCTTTCAAGGAGAAGGCTATGGAATCAGCCTACTCCATGTTAGACCTAACATCTCCCCGTAAGTCAATACAGGCTATCTTTGAATTCGGAGTAACATCTCCGTCTTCTCACGATGCTAAACTCACTTTGATTGAATCTTCAATCGTTGCTGAAAGGGATTTGATTAACGGGGTCGAGCCGACGATTGCTCTATGGAATTATGTTCGACTCTTAACGGAATCAAAGCATTTATAGACCCTAAAGTGTTGGCTCAAAATAGCCCAAAGGGGGCGTGATTGAATATGTCGAATCTGGAAAACGTAGCAAAACAAATTGGGGTCTCAACGGACTCCTTGAATGAAAGAATCGCTGAAGTCCTTGATAGTCAAGGCTCAGCATGGACTGCGGCGGGCCGCAATAGTGATGAACAAAACACTATGGCCCTCCGAGTTGCCGCAAGGCAATTATCAAGCGAGCGTGCTCGCATACAATCTTCTGGTTGTTCTCGGATAGATGGTATGTTTGTCGCTGTTCCGCCTAAGAAGGATTGGGCGAGCATGGCTTATAGAAAGATGGCCGTTACTCTAAACGGTAATTCTGATATGCGGGATAATCTCGTATCATCTGGTGAAATCATTTACTACATCAATAACGGTGATGGCTCTTATACAAAGAATCATAACCCTACTCTAACATTAAAGCAACCATTTGAAACAGACATGGATTCAACAACCGTTGATAAAGTGCCTGAGCGTTCCGTTGAATTAGACAACGGGGATTACTTCTCTTTGGTATGGGAAAAGGGAGTGCCGACTTTACCATCTGGTGACTCCAATTGGAAATACGGTGCGCCTCGCCCACTTAACGAACCCGAAAGGAGTTGTAAATTCTTAGGAGTCGTTGATGGTAGCGAATTAACTATGTTCAGCGTTAGGCTTCAAGGCGACTTAGCCTCAAAGTCATACCCAACATTTACTCCAGGTTATATTGCTGCAAAGGTCGGTAAAAACGATACTCTATGGGGCAAAGCCGGAGTCACCTCATTTCAACCGGATGCTAATGTAGCATCTATATTCCCAGGACCTCCGCTGTCTATCGGTGAAAACGGACCTGAGGGAATCATTCCTCAAATGGTTACTGAATTTATCGGCGGTTTGGCTGATATGAGAACATACCATGATGCTCACCGTGAAGATGAGGATTGGTGGGGACAGACTATCGCTACTATCGTTGAAGTAGTGCAGATTGACCCTCGAGAGAACGGTGGTTGGACTATTACAGTCGGTGACTTAGATATTCTGTCTGAAGCACCTACTATGGATATCTGGCTACCAAAGGGCGACCTCGACTTTGGCGTAGGTTCTGAAATGGTAATCATGGGTGCTCCTTGGAAAACACGTGATACTGACGAAATGCGACTTTCACTACATGGCTGGTGGGTCAGCGATTCTATCGCACCTACTCCGTCAGATGACCTCGCGGGGTGGGATGAGTGAGTTGGGGAACAAAGGCCGTTGATGCGGCCAACCCTGACTCAGGTTCTCAATACAACAAGGATTACTACCGAACCCTCTTTGAAAAGAAGAAGGCGGCTCAAAACAATATCCCTGTTAGATTAGCATTGGTCGGGACTGAAAATACCGCCAAAACAGGTCTCGGTGTGTCTATCATCAGACAAAACAACCCTGACGGACTAATCACTATCTTTGATTTCGATAACAGCGCTGCCGCTACTATCGGACACAATTTCCCCGATGACGAGCAAATTAGGATTATCCCTATCTATGATGAGGCAGATGAATCCTTGTTCAACGAAGACAATACAGTTAAGTGGCACTCAGTTATTGAGAAGGTTGGCTACTTTGCTAATCTATTGGCTGAAGATATTAGAGAGAACCCAGAAGACCATGCGGGAGTTATCTTTGACGGAGCATCCACCTTTATGAAGTGGTGCGAGTTTTCTATGAATTATATGCTGATGAATCGCTCTAAGAACAAAATCAATGTTGATGATGGAGATAGATTTAATCAGGCTGAATGGCGATTCCGTAATCAAATGTTCCGTGATATACTCAACCGTGTTCATTCACTACCTGTTCAATATGGAATCTTCACCTTCCACTTGAAGGAGAAGAAACAGTATGTTGATGGTGGCGGAGGCCAGAAGGTTCTAATGACTGTCGGCCACAAAGCAGATTGGGTTGATGGGACTCAACGTGTTATGAATGCTCAAGTCTTCCTTAACAGATACATGAAGAAGCCAGACCCTGCGGCTGGCGTTCTTGGTGATAAATCTCTCGGTGATAACGAATGGGAAATCCGAGGTGTTGTCGAAGAGATGAAGGGTAAGAACATGGAGTTACTCGGCAAAGAATTTACAGTCCTGAACGTAAATAATGGGAAGGTGTCGTGGAATGGAATCCCAGACCTCACCTGGTGATATTGAGTGGGACTGTCCGGTTTGTGACGGTCACATGGAACATACACATTCAGACCTCTATGACCTTCATTATGCCTGCATAGTCTGCGGGTCACGGTTGCGTGTTGATATGGCTGTTTTGAATAGTCCGAAGGTTAATGAACCGCAACGTAGGAGTTGATATTATGGGAATCAAGGCGAATACATTTTCACTTAGAAGACTTCTGGAATTGACTCAGCGAAAGCAAAACGTAGGTGGTAAAGCACAAGAACAGGTTATTGCCTGTGTCCTTAGATATAATGATGGTTATATCTCCACCACCTCTTTAGTCCGTGATGGTAAAACATCGTTAGGCAGATTCTTGATTCAAGGTGAATTAACAGGCGACAACCCCACTATTTGTATCCCAGACATTAACCGATTCTTAGGAGTCCTTTCTTCTCACGGTAAAGAAGTAACCGTTGAATCTGAAAATACTAAATTACGAATCAAATCTGGAAAGAAACAAACCACATTAGCAGGTGGTATGACCGGATTAGCATTCCCACATTCTCCTGAAACAATCGGGGAATGGGAGGCAAAGTCGGTTGATTTGGCTGGTAAATTAGACCTGACCGATGGGGCATACATAATGCGAGATGGCTCAAAGCGTATGCCTCTAATGTCTATTACTGTTGAAGCGGTTGAATTGTTTGAAGGTCTGCGTTGCGACAACATGAACAACCAGAAACTCAACCGATATACGTTCAACATTTCAGACGA
>CEOU01010802.1_pt1 | contig 14074 bp, 2 predicted proteins | sample 530731 | NCBI WGS metagenome assembly CEOU01 (sample SAMEA2620894, study PRJEB7988) | marine metagenome | isolation source: saline water (ENVO:00002010), including
TGTAACACAAATTGGTAAAAATATGTTTAAATTTGATGGAGATACACACGATGCGCCTTCAGGTGGTATCGGAGTACAAGGAGGTAATTCAGAATTTGCATCGCAAACTAATCAAGTATTAGATTCTGGATTTGTATTTTCAGACAGATTGAAAGCAGACTCTAATGATTACCTTAAAAATATATAATTATGGCAAAGATGACTTATGCACAAATAGCGGAACTACTTAACAAGCAATACAATAAGTATGATAAACAATTGCAAAATGCTGTAACTGATGCAGAAAGAAATAGTGCTACTTTAATGTTACAGAGGATATCTGCTAATTTAAATAAACTTATGGTAGAAAATCAGAATGCTGCAAATATAGAAGATTCTAAGAATCCTCCTGCAGATTCTCCAATGCAAAGCTTACAAAACAGAGAAATGCAGATGGCTAAAAATGGAGGCAAGCTTAAGTCTATACCAAAAAATAATAAAGGATTACCTAAATTGTCTAAATCAGTTAGAAACAAAATGGGATATATGAAAAAAGGAGGTAAAACATTTCCTGACCTTACAGGAGATGGTAAGACTACTTATGCTGATATATTAAAAGGTAGAGGAGTATTTGGTAATGGAGGAGGATTATGGGCAAACATACATGCTAAAAGAAAAAGAGGTGAAGCCCCTGCAAAACCAGGAGAAAAAGGATATCCAGATAAAAAACAATGGAATAAACTTACAAAAGCAATGGGAGGTTCACTTATGATGAACCCAGATTTTATTCCAATGGGAACTCCTACTATGAAGTCTGGACCTAATTTACCTATTCCTGCACCTCGAAAAATTAGTATAAAATCACCTCGTTATTTTCAAGCAGGTGGTATAACCCCAGCACAAAGCATTACTCTTAAACAATTACAAAAAGCAGCGAAAGCTTATGAAAGAGGAGACAATAGCATGGAAGCTATAAGCGCTAGACGTGCATTACAAAACTTTATAAAACAAGAATTAGGACAATCACAAATGGGATACGAAGATTTTCTTGCTTATAATCCAAATGTTATACAACCTCCTACATTACTCGAATCACAAGGGTTTACTCCTGAAAATGGATATGAAGTTATTGTAGAACCAGGAGGAACATATAATGGTCAAGTTTATCCTGACGGAGTTGTTAGAGGTTATTTTAATGGCGTACCTTATGATTTTAATGTTACAGATAGATCTACAATAGGTAAATTAGAACAACCAGTAATTACTCCTTCTGAACCAGTAACAGGACCATCAAAAACAGATCCACCTCCAGCAAAACGTGGACCAGGATCTAAAAATAAAGAAGGATTGTATGGTGATGTTACATTAGAAAAAGCTAATGAATTTAAAGAAGAGGCTGGTATATTAACAGGATTAGGAGATAAGTTTGATTTTACAAACCCTGAGCATGTAAGTTTACTTCAAACAAATATGACTACAGAAGGAGCTTTTACAGGAGATTCAACATATTTAAGTGAAGGTTTAAAAAATGAAATTGCTGCTATATTTGGAGATGCAGGAATATTTAAAGCAGGTGTAGATGGTAAGTTTGGTCCTGATACATTATTAGCTTTACAAGGATTTAGCGAATTAATAAAAAATAATCCTGATATACTTAATACAGATTCACAAGAGACTGAAGAGTTACCAATAGCTCCTATTGAATTAGATCCCGTTACTGTAACTGGAAAAAGAGATATGATAGAAAAAAGCGACGGTGAGGACACAGGAACACCCAAAGGTGGAGGGTTAGCAGATAAAGTCTTAAACGCACTACCAGGTGTTGCTAAAGGCTTAGAGTATATGAATACATATAATACTATTAATGGTATGTTGCCTCCTCCTAATTTAAGTCTCATGAGACCACAGTATCTTAATACTGATGTAGATATAAGTGCAGATTTAAATGCGCTTAATGAAGCACGTGTTCTGAGAGAAAGAGCTTTAACAGACTCTAGTACTAAAAGAAATAATGTATTACAAAATTTAAATGCAAATGACGCTAAAATATTAAGAGCAACAAATCAACTATTTCAAGATAAAAGAAATAAAGAAAGACAATTACAAAATATGCAAACAGCATTAAATGCTAAAGCAGCAGATGAGAATAGAAAAACTATTTTTGATAATAACATGGCTCAAAGAAACTTTATTAATGATAGATCTTTAGCACAAAGAGACTTTATGTCTGGTGTAGTAGGAGATGTTATGGATTTACAAACACAAAGAACAAATAGAGCTAGTCAAATGGCAAGATTAAATGCTCTTGCTCCTTACTTAAATATGTATGGAGGATATGATAGATACTTACAAAACCTTGCTACTCAGCTTACTCCTGCTCAATTAAAAACGATGGGATTAATAAGAACCTAAAAAAATAAGTATGTCACAACAAGATAGATATGGATATGGATACGGATACGGAGACTATGGTAGAGCTTACTATAGAGGACGTAGAAGACCTAGATCTCCTTTTGGAGATATTAAACTAGCGGCATTAGGTAAAATGTATGCAGACGTACCTGTAGACGCAGTAACAAAAGCTATGGAAGGTCTCAATTTAAACTATAAAGAAAATAGAGACATGCTCGATAAGTATAAATCTGCCTTAGCTCAAGCTAAAGTTATGGCAGGAGACGAGCCTGAAAAACAAAGAATAATAAAAGACATACAATCTAGAGTAGATTCTTTTATAGAAGACACTGGGGGAGCTTTTGAAACAGGAGATGATTTTATAAGAGGTGTAGCTAACGATGTAATAAGTAATCCATGGTTAGCACAGTCTATAACAAACAGAGAAAAGTTTGATGAAGATCAAAAACTATTAGATCAAATGCGAATGCAAGGACTTGCTCCTATGTATTTGGCAGATCCGAACTTTACTACAATGGGTCCAGAGGGACAGAATAGACAATACACATCTTTTATAAGTTCTGAAGTTAATAGAAGACCTGCTTTAGAAGCACTCTTTAAAAACTTAGAAGCTAATAAATCTGTTACTTATAATAACATGTTAGATGTATTTACATCACAAGGAGTAAGTCAAAAGAGAATAGATCAAGTAGTAGCAGGAGCTTTACCTCTTTTACGAGAGACAAAAGAATATAGACAATCATTAGAAAATGAAAAACAAAGAGCTCAGTTTGAAGGAAGACCTTTTGATCAAACGGCTTTTGATAAAAACTGGTTAAATCAATTAGAACAAGTAGGTAGAGAGTTTGTTTATAATCAACAAGATGTAAATTTCAATAGATCTGCAACTAGAGGAAGTACAAACGGAGGACCAGGAGGCGGAGGAGATCCATGGGAAAGCTTTGGTAATCAAATGATTGGTGCTAGAGAAGGAGACTCATGGATGTTTGGAGAGAGTTCTAGTACTGATGACTTGTTTGAATTTTATGCTGATAATACTAAATTTGATAAAGACACAGTAGAAGAAGACCCTACAATGCAAAAGTTATTAGGAAACGTAATTGATTTAACAGATGCTAAAGGTAAGTTCTTTAGTTCTGGTAAATTCTATGATAGTCCAGGTAATAAAACATATAATGCTAGATCTACTGGTAATATGTATAGCATTCCTATAGCTGTTGATTTTAGTAAGAATACTGGGTACGGAGCAAACTCTGAAGAGATTGCTAAAGCATTTAAAGATAAATTAAATTTAACATGGAATGCATCTGATCAAGAAGGTTATGCAAATCAGTTACCTCACGTAGGTAGAACAGGTGGAATATCTTCTCCATTTGGTAGTATGGGAGCTGACAATACTTGGACAAGAAACTTTAAAAATATGCAGCCAAAATCTTTACAAGTAGGTAATTATACAGTTAGATACCTAGATCCAAAAGATCCTGGTGATAGTCCAATAGTTGTAGAAATGAGACCTAAAAGAGAGTATGAAGTATTTGATACAGAAGGAGTTAGCAAAGGAACAGTGTTAGCAGATATGTCTCCAGAAAGAACAAATCAATATAGAATGCAACAAGATATAGGATGGTCTTCTTATAGCATGGATGGTAGTATGGTAAATATAGGCTCAACAAATACTAGATTAAATGAAACTGCTAGTAAACTTAGAAAAGTTAATCCAGATGCAGTTATTGGAGGATATTCAGTAGGTACATGGTTAGCTTATATAGAAGGAATACAAAAAAATATGAAAACTAATGGAGTAATGGGTGATGGTGCTGTAGGTATGTTAGATAGACTAGATAGAGTAGTAATGCCTGTTATACTTGATGCTACAAATATGTTCCCTGATCGTGACATGAAATTGTCTAAGAGCAAGACAAGATAATTATTATGAAGAAAAGAAAGAAAAAACTACAAGGAGGTGGACTAACTTCAGAAACTCCTTTTACCTTAGATAGCATAATTCCTTCTTATGTTGCTGATCCTTCTTTTACGAATAATCAATATCAACCACCTACTTTCTGGGATAAATTAACAGGAAACATACCAGCACCTCCTATGGTTCAGAATAAGTTTAGACTTTCTGCTCGACAACAGGGAGATTGGATGAGTTCTCCTATGTATAAACAGATGCTTTATAATAGTTTGAAGGGTATGAATAATTTTACCGATGAGCAAATTACTGCATTTCAAAATGCTAGACTTCAAAATCTTAACACTATGCCTTCAAGTGTTAAATTTTATGAACCTGAAGATCGACCTGGAACTGGTGGATACTCTATGAGTAATACGGGACAAATTTACCAAGCAAAAAGCTATGATGATGAAGGACAAGAATATTTACCACTAAGTTGGATGATGACCGGTTTGTATCCTCATGAAATTAGCCATAGTGTAGATAGACCTTTAAAGCCAAGCTATAAAAATAGATTTCTTACTGCTCAGTTAAATAATCTAGGTTCGTTTTTCCCAAACTTAAATTCAGAACAACGTTTAATTCCAGATTCAGATATAGGGTTAATGCGAGAATCATTAATATCTACTCAAGAAAATAGTGATCAACAACCAGGTCATGTTCCAATAGATTTTTGGCGAGATTATGGAAATACTCCTGAAGAAGGGGCTTATAATTATTTTACTTCACCAACAGAAGTAAGAGCAAGATTAATGGAATTAAGAACTCAAGGGAGATATAAAGATATTTATAACCCAGGATTCGATAAAGTAGATGAAGCTATATATGATAAGTTACCTTCAGCTACAAAAGAGGATTTAGAAGCTTACTTTACAAAAGATGGTATTATAAATATGTTAAATACAATATCAGATGCTAATACAGACACAAACACTAGTATGGCAGCTAGAGGAGGACAAGTTAAAAAGATGCAGGCAGGTGGACCAGCTCCTAAAAACAATGAGCTTATAGATTTAGATTTAATACTGCAAGGAAAAGATACAAGATTTATAGATGGAAGCTATGATAGAGAGCAAAATCAAGCTTTAGTTGAAAACCTAAGTCCTGATATACAACAAAACTTTAACTACTTAACTGGACAAGGAGAATATGCAAATATAAATCCAGACGAGTATAACGTTCCTAAAGATTTCCTTCCTGAAAACTTTGACTTTGGACCTTTACCTATGCGATCAAGAAATACAGGTAAAGGACAATTTTCATCTGAAAGTGTAGGAGAAGGTATGGCTTATGATTTAGCAAGAAAAGGAATAGTTAGAAATGTAAATGGTGAAATGGTTAACATGAATGACGAAGAGGGAGTAGAATGGGATGAAAAAACTTGGTATGATAATCTAATAGGTGTAGCAGGAGCTACTGAAAATAAATTACTTAGACGAACTGTAGATTACATGCCGCTTTGGAAAACAAAAGCAGATGAAGATGCTCAGAAAAAAGATAAAGAAGCGTATGAACAACAGGTTCAAGATAATGCTTATGGAGCAAAAAGTATTATACCTGTTCACATGTTGGATAAAATGTTTACCGGATATAAATATGCTGGTTACTATCCAACTTATGATGAGGAGAGTGGACAGTATGTGTTACAAGAAACATACTTAGATGAGCCTGAGTTTCAACGTGTAAAAGGAGCGCTTTTAAATCCTTATGGTCCTGCATCTTATGCAAAATCACCATTAGGTGCTATGGTAGATAATTTTAGTCATACTCTAGGTAACCTAGGTCCTGATTTATTAAACTTTGCAGAACTAGTAACAGATCTAGGAGAGGCTACTTCTAATTATATTAGTACTGGTAAGTTTGATAGTGATGCAGACCCAGACGGTTGGACAGATAGATGGGCAGCACAAGCTAGAACTAATTCTGAGTTTCACGATTATGCTAAGTCTGCAATGGAACAAACTGATAATCTGTTTGCAAACGGAACTGCTTTTGCTGGAGGATTAGGTAGTGGAATAGCTTCATTATTATCATTCTGGGGAATGGGTGGTGCAGCAGCAAAAGGTACTATAAAACTAGCTAAGTTTTTAACTCCTGCAAACAAAGTATTTAATAGAAAGCTTGCAAGTCTAATAGGTCATGTTGGTGGAGGTACTCCTATAAATGCAGCTGAAATATATAAACAGGCTAAAGCTGATGGATTAGATGATGATGAGGCAGCACTTATGTCTCTTGGTGTAGGAATTATAAATTCTATGGTAGAATATAGTATAGGTAGTAACTACCTTGCTAATAAAGCATTTGGTACTGCAGGATCACGTTCCATATATAAATCAATATTTGATACAGCTAAGAGGGCTAATATGAAACCAAACGATATAAAGTTTTTGGATGACATGACGGGTCCTATATTTAAAACCATATTTAACGCTTTAGAAAAAGTAGGAGCAGACGGACCAAAATTATTTCAAAGAGGAGCTAGAGGATTAAGTTCAGGTATAGAAGAAGGAACAGAAGAAATTATTCAAGGAACAATAGTTCAGAGTACTAAAGAAGCTTACAACTGGATCAAACAAGATGATAAAGACTTAGCGCAAGGAAGAGGTAAGTTTAGACAAGGAAGATTTGATATGGAGCAGTTAATGAACGAAGGGGCTCTAGGATTTATTTTAGGAGGTGGTACACGTACTATTATGAATACTGCATATGAACCTGATTTAATGAGTCTTATCATGGATGGTAAAGCTCCAGACATATATAATGCTATTGATCATATACATGCAATGGGAGGATTTAGCGCTTACCAACGAAACAAAATAAAGAAAAGAGTACAGGTAATGGAAGCTTATGCAAATGAAAATGCTCCTGCTTGGAGTAGATTAGATGCAAAAGGTCAATACGTAGTAGGACAAGCTTTATTACATAACGAAAACTATAAACAAAAACTTAATAACTTAAATAAAAGAAGAGCTAGAGTACAAGCAAATGATAACTTAACAGATGATCAAAAAGAAAAGAAATTAGATTTACTCAAAGCAGAAGAGCTTGCTCTTAATAACTTAAAGGATATTAATAACACTATGTTAGAGTATTTTAATGACCCTAACTTAGCAAAGAAATATAATTTACAAAATATACCTAGTGAAGTAGTAGGTGGATTAAGTGAGTTAGCATTTCAAAAGAGTAGAGTACAATGGCAAAAACAAAAAATACAAGAAGTATATAATAATTTAAATCCTAAAAATAAAAGAAAACTTAATCGATTATTAAATAAACTTAAACAAACTAAAGCAGGAAAGGATTTAGCAGATACTATAGAAATACAAAAACTTATAGAAGAAGGAAGAAGCCAAGAAGCTGTTGATAAACTAGTAGCACAACTAGATAAGTCTATAGACTCATTTGACGCAAAAATAAATGAGTTACTTACAGTTCCAGAAAAATGGGGAGACATGCAAAAAACTGTAAAAGAAAAGATGAAAACAGAAAAAGAAAAAGAAGATGAAGAAAACGGTCCTTTAATTAAAAAAGATGGTACAGAAAAAGGAATAGATCCTGATGAGACCATGGAAGAAAAAAGAAAAAGAAAGAAACAAGAAAAATTAGATAAAGCAAATAAAGAACAAGAAAGAAAAGATAGAATTTCTAGAGAAGTAGCATTAGAAGGAACAGAAACAGTTCCTCCTTCACATATAAAATACGGTAATAAAAAGAACGGGGAGATATTAGAAGTTAGAGAAGAAGGAGGTAAGAAAGTTTATATCTTAAAACAAAAAGATAAAAAAGGTAATAATATAAAAGTGGTCGAAGGTCCAGATGTGTTTCCTTATTTAGCACCTTCACTCGACGAAAATACAAGTAAACACAAAGCAAACTTTTTAAAAACTTATTGGCTACAAGTAGCAGATGTAGAAACCATGGGGACATTAACACAGGAGGAGTTTCAAGAGTTATTGAATAGCCCAGACCAAGACCTGATTAACAACATACAACTTGAATTTGTTAATGTTCCTAGAGAGTTTAATGAAGATTCTGCTATTAAAGAAAAGAACATGTATATAAACATGAGTGGTTCTTATATAAGAGTAATAGACGGTAGAAAAGAAAAAGGAGATCCTACAAGATTTTTAGCTGTTATAAAAACTAGTAATAGATTTTATGATTTAGATAAAAATCTAATACCAGGAGATAAGATGACTTTAGAGTTCTTTAACAATAACATGGAAAAAAATGGGAAGCCTTTTACGGAAGATACTTTTGCAGAGTTTCAAAGGAACTACATTATTTTAGATAAAATATACACTAAACTAGAAGACATGTATCCTAATGCAACTGAATCTAATCCTGGAATAATAGATAACAGTATGTTTTCTTTTAATGTTGTTGGTAAGCCAAATACTCTTTCTGATAATATAACAACAAGACTAGCTATAGATGCTATGGGAAGTGAGTTAACTTACAACGGAGAGTACATTTTATATGATAATTTTACTGGTAAAGTTATTTTAGGTAATAAACCTTCTAAAGATATGATGAGTAGATTACCTGGAGAAAATTTTGAAGGTAGGTATTTTGCTCTAGTAAATTATGAAGGTAATGTAGATGGTCAATGGATTAGAATATTTCCTACAGCAGTTGATCCTAAAGAGGTAGAAAATAGAATAAAAACTCTTAAAAAAGATATTACTAGACTTAATAATTTTTTAAAGCAAGGTACTGATGGTATAGATTTTAAACAAGAGGTAAAAGATATAAACAAAAAATTAAATATGTTTATAGCAGCAAAAGGTGGATATAGTATCAAAGTCCACGCCGATCTTGATTTAAAAGCAAATAATGGAAGAGGAGCATATAAACTTAGTATACATGCGCAACGAGTAGTTGAAGGAGAATATGAAAGTATAGAAGGTTTAACAAACTTAAGATTACCTAATAACGCTTCTCTAGATACTATTATTAAGACTATAAATGGAGGTCTTAATTACAAAGGAGCTCCTAATATAACTGTTAATAGTTTTAGAAAGAGTATACCTGACGACGGATCTGAAGTATTTCCTTCTGATTTTGAAAGTAGTTTAGGTCCTGGAAGAAAGTTTGGTAATCCTACTATGATTCTCAACGTGAGTGATGATTTCTTTAAAATGCAAAAACCACCAGAAGTAGTAGATATATCTCCTGATGATATAATAGATCCAAGTGATATAATAGGATTAGAAGAAGATACAGAACAAGAAGAAAAAAAATCTTATACTAGAGAAGAAGCTATAGAAAGACTCAAGAAAAGAAATAAAGGGTTAATGCGAAACTATGATACAGAGAAAAACAAATTAAATAACGGGGTAAGAATTGATTTAGAATCACAGTTGTTTGCACAATTAAAAGATGGACCAGAGTATGTAGATTCTTATTTTGAAGATCCAACTAGTATATTAGAAACTCTTTTTGATATGTATGTAGAAGGTATTACTGTAGAATCTTTTATTCCTCTTGACATGAAAGAAGTAACAGATAAGCAGTTAAAAGAGATAGAAGAAAAAGCAGACTTTGCTTTCAGACAAAAAACAATATTACAATCTGAAAACTTTGATAAAGTTGGTTTATTTAATAAAATAGAAGAAAAATATAAATATGTAGCTGTAGAGGCTGATATTCTATCTGAAAATTGGGATATGGATCTCACTGAAATAGGATTAGATGGTACACCTGCTGTAATAAAAGAATTTTTCTCTAATATAACTAGCCCAGCTACAGATATATTTGGTAGAAAAACATGGCAATCTGATAAATACGGTACTACAGAAATAAGAAAAGCATTAGATGGTCATTTTGTAATGGGTAATATGATGATGTTACTATCTAATCAACTTAATACTGGTAATATAATGGTTAGATTAGAAGCTATAGCTAAATATGATCCGCAAGTAAAGTTAGTGTTGCAAGCTATAAATGAAAGACCGAGTGTAATACCAGGTTTTATAGAAGCAATGAACAGGTTTGAGCTAGGATATAAAAAAGTATTAGTTAATAAAAATAGAGCTACTATCACAGACCCTGTAAAATCGAGTGCTACTCATCAAACTCTTGATACTTGGTATAGTAAAAGCGCTGGTATAGATATTAAAATAAAAAACAGAGCTATAAAAAAGATTACTGCTTTGTTAGATCAAGAAGAAGATACTTCATACAAAGATGTAGATAAATTGATTCGTGCTTTTAATGAACTAGGCTGGAGGATTACACCTGCTACTGCAGGATATTTATTAGGAGACCAAGTACTTAGAGATGCTTATCCTGAGTTAATGTATAATGGTATGAACAGCATGAAAGGATTCATAGGTAAACTTTCTAGCTATGTAAAAAAACCAAACAGCATAAGCGATAAAGATGCTTTATATAAACTAGCTACTATTGAAGGATTATTTAGTCCTTATACATATGAACCTAATTATAAAGACGCAGAGGGTAAATCTAAATATAGATATATACAAAGAAACTATATACTAGATACAACTAGAAAGATTAAAGAAGGTAGATTAGATAATAGATTTATTGAACTTCCTAATAACTTACTAAAAGGTAAAACATCGGGTATAGAAATTAAGATGGCAGGAGATCTTGTAGTATTTGGTGAAAATAACGTAGAATTTGCTGCTACTAATAAAACTTTAACTGATAAACAAAGACTTTTATTAGCATATAGTTTATTTGGAGACAGTGAAATATCAGATCATGCATACTATATACCTCTTGTAGTAGCAGATAAAAAATCTTTGTACGCAATAAGACTACCAAAGAAAAGATACTATGAAAATGGAGTAACTCAATTAGCAATTGATGATGTATTTAATAGTTTATTTGTAAGAGAGTTTGAACGTAATTTAAATGAAGAAACAAAACAACCGGGAGGAAATTATTTCTTTTATTTAAGTATGTTAAATGATTTTAAAATAGCTGATCCAGATGGTAAAATGATAACTGTTCCTCAGTATTTAAAAGATAGAAAAACACTAGACGGAATAGAAGATGATATTAAAACTAAAATTATAAAGCCTGCATTAGAACAACAAATCTCAAAACAAAAAGAAAGAATACAACAATTACAACTGCAAGAAGAAATAGGTAATTTACAAGTAGGAGTAAATCCTTCTATAGGAGATCTTGATAGTAAGATAGGTAATACAACTTTAAATCATTTTATAATTGGCACTAACTACCAACAATTAGCTTTTGGTGATCATGGGTATAAAGATGATACGGATTATAATAAACGTTTAGCGGGAGGTAATGCTGCTGGTACTAAAAAAGGTAGTATTAACTATAAATATATAATGATATCAGATGATATACTTTCTCCAGAAGATGCTTTTGGTGTTGAAGACTCTAGCGCAAACGATGCGCAAGCAATCATAACAGATAAAATGGCAGCGGTAAGAGAACTAGAAACAAATCTGATTAAAACTCCAAAACAAAAAGCTATATATGAAAAACTAAAAAGAAGTTTAACAGATCCTGATGCATATCCAACACAACGAGAATTAAATGCATTAGATTTAAACAGTACTAAAACTGTAGGTTTTGATGGAATAGCTTTTCAACCCGGAAATGGTGGTAGATATTTTAAAAAGTCTGATTTTATTTTAACAAAACAATTTGCTGAAGAACAAGCTGAAGCAGGTAATCCACAATTACTTAACATATATAACAAGCTTAATGATAATCAAATAATGTATTTATATGCAAACAGTGTTAGTAAATTAAAATCTGACAGCGCTCTTCCTGTAGACTTTTTTAATACAGATCAAGATATTAACGAAGATAATATACATACAGGAAGCCTTGAGTATGAGTTAAACCAAGTAGTTAATGAAACAAAATCTAAATATGGAATAGAGTCTTATGCTACTCAAGCAAAACAGTTACACGATCTTATAGGATCTGTGTCTACAACTCCAGAGTCTAGAGCTATAGCAGATGCTATAATAGAAGCTAGTACAAACTCTAAAAATGCTTATTTTGAAGTAATTACAGAACTTCTAAGTAATCCTAAATTACAGCCTGTATTAAGAGCTGCTATATTAGAAACAGCTAGAGGAACAAGAAGCGCTAATGTAATAGAAACTTTAGAAAAAGGCAATCTTAACTCTCCTTTAATATCAAATATAGTTCGTACAGCTATTGTAAATATAATAAATAAAGATGCTGTTAGAAGTCAAGTTACTGGTAATGCAGCTACTCTTATGTCAGGTACACATGTTGTAAATCCAGAAACAGGTCAACCTCTTGCAATACATAGAGATGTAAATGGTAATATAGAATACGCTGAAATACTAGCATCTAGAAAGATGTTTGGTCTTGAAAGATATAAAAATATAAAAGACATCCCAAGTGATTTATTGAAAGCATTTGGAACACGTATACCGGTACAAGCACATCACTCTATGATACCTCTTAAAGTTGTAGGATTTTTACCAGATGCTAATGGTGATACTATTGTTACTCCTAGAGAGTTACCAGCTCTTGCAGGATCTGATTATGATTTAGATAAATTATATATACATAGATATGCAACTACAATAAATGAAGAAGGAAAAACAGTTAGAATTCCATCAAATCTATCTCCTGAAGATCAAATGGTTTTTTGGAGTAAAAATGAATATGTTAAACTTACGCAGGAAGTTCTTGGTCAGGAACTTCTAGAAGCATTACATACTCTTGGTATAATTCAAGGCGATAATGTAGGTGATGGGTTTATTGTTATAGTACCTCATCCTTTAGTAGAACAAAATAAGATGTTAGACAACATGTTTAAATTGTTTAATACTCCTGAAGTTAAAAAAGTAATGTTCCAACCTGCTAGTGAAGGTGTTGCAAGAGCATTTACAAAAAAATACGGAGAAAAAACTTTTAAAGAATCTATTTTTACTTTAACCGGTATGTTAGATTATCATGTACAAAATAGAATAGGAGCTAGAAACGTAGGAATATCAGCTAACTCTAACAGTGTTTTTTCTTTACTAACACAAAATGAACAAACAATAAAAGGAGGTGTAACAATAGACGGTTCTAAATACACAAGGTATGGAAAAATATATGAAGACGATGTAGATTTAGATACTCTAGAGTTAAAAAAGAATACAAGAAGTAAGTTTGACTCTATGTCATCTGTTATTACATTGTTTGTAGATAACGTTAAGTTAGGTCTTGCGCCGCAAGTAAACTTAACTGCAGAGATGACAAACTTTTTAACACATTTTATAGCGCTAGGTGCAGGACAAACAAGAGGATTAATGATTGTTAATCAACCTGTTTTATTATCGCTTACTAAAACGCAAAGTTTACGTCCAGAATTATTTGATGATGGAAAAGGTTTTACTACTACAACCAGGTTCGTTAAACAAATGCAAGATAGATTTACTAAATTAGGTATATCAGCTTCTAAGCTTAATACTAAAGATCTAGATGCAGGTTTAAAAACAAACTTAGACTTTGAACAAGTTATTGGAAAAAATAAAAGCGATCTTACACCTAAAGAAATAAAATTTTTACGAGCACAAAGAGCAGCTCTTGAAGCCTTTGCTTATATAGCAGATGGTCCTCATAAATTTTTATTAGCTCAAACGTTAAGTACTCAACAAACTACAAAGGGATTTGATGCTGTAGCTATAGCAGATAATAGAAGAACTGTACAAAGAAGAAATAAAGCAGGAGAGATATATTATATAAGAA
>CEOU01023158.1_pt1 | contig 13918 bp, 10 predicted proteins | sample 530731 | NCBI WGS metagenome assembly CEOU01 (sample SAMEA2620894, study PRJEB7988) | marine metagenome | isolation source: saline water (ENVO:00002010), including
GTTGCTGCACATAGAATTGCAGTATCTCGAAAGGATGGGAACTACACCGATTTAGGTAATGACCTAAAGAGTGCGGTAACGGATTGTTTTAAAGTATGTGTCAATAGGCTATGTAATGTTGCTGATGATGTGTATAGAAAACAAAACCTATCCTCAGAACAAATAACAAACCTAGAAAACCTATCTAAGACAATGGAAGACTCGGTTCAACGTAAGGTGGTAACATCTATAAAGAACCAACAAGTTAATCCATCTAACTATGATGATTGGGTTACTAGATTAGAGCAAATAAAAAACGATAAAGGAGAAAGTGATGAGTGATATTAACACACTACTAGATGATACGAATAACACGTCTGTAACTTATTATGATGAGTCTATGGACACACCAAAAGCATATATGGGAGAGGGAGAGTATCCTGCTCATATTACTAAAGTAGAAACTGCGGAACGAATGGTAAAAGGACAATACAAGGCTAAGATTTACAATTGTACAGTAACCTTAGCACCCGAAACCGCAACTAGAAAGTATATATGCCCTACTGCGGATGGTAAAACTGTAGAGACTAATGGTTCTGATTTTGTTGGAAGAACTATACGTTCTCAAGGAGTATTTCAATTCTTACACCCTGCACCTACGGATACGTTTAGTGCAAATCCAGGTGGCAATAAAAATTATTTAAATTTTTGTGATGCTATCGGAGTTGAATGCCCTGTTAAAGAAGTAGAGATTGATGGCGAAAAGAAGAAAGTAAAGGAGTTGCCTAATTTAACAGAAGATGCTATATTAGGGAAGCCTATTTTGGCTACAATCAAGAAAGGTAAGCCTTGGACAGGTAAGGATGGCAAGACAAGAAATCCTTTGGAAGTTAAGTGGTTTACGGAATGGAAAGAAGGAAAACCTATAGCGGTGGACTTGGTAGGTAAGGATGATGAAGATATTCCATTCTAAATCCAAAAGGGATTTACAGAAAAGAACAACTATGAGAAAAGTAAAACTTGTCAAATTACTATCTTACCTTTATAGTATAAAAAGGTCTTGCAACCTAGTAGGTATAAGCAAGGCAACATATTATAGACATAAATAGTTTTTGCTAGTTCCCATACTACTAGCCTCTAGTAAAGAAGAGGGATTGATTAATTTCAGTCCCTCTGTGTTCTTAGGGGGAAAGGAGAATATGAGTTACAAGAAGATAACATTAGCAAACTTTGACAATCATAGGAATACTACAAGTACAAAAGAGTATACTTATGCTAAAGAATATAGAAATATGCCAACAGATAAAAGATGGCAAAAGGCTGCATTAAAAGCATCCAACAATGGAGAGTGTTGGTGGGTTTATAGATGGATAATGTATAATCATTAGGAGAAACATGAAAAAAGTTACTAATAAAGAATTACAGAAAGATGTCGTATCAATGTATAATGCTACAAAGCAAACTGTAGAAAATATGCTTTTTACTTTATGGAAATATATAGAGTGGAAAGGCGATAAAGAAGAGTTTATAAAATTTTGTAATGATTTAAACAAAGGATTAAGTAATGACACGACAACAGATGGAAGACAAGATAAATGACATCTTTAAAGTCATACAAATAACTAGAGAAGCAGGTCAAGTAGAGTATGCAAGGGAACTAGGGAATGCATTTGCTAACTTTGAAAGAGTAGCAGACTACCTAGATACATCAAGAGAAAAAGTATTGATGACCTATCTATTGAAACATATAGATGGAATCTCCGCTTACTGCAATGGTCACACTTCACAAAGAGAGGATGTACGAGGTAGAATTACAGATACTATAGTATATCTATGTTTATTGTGGGGGATGATTGATGAAAGAGAAAAAGAAAAAGAAGAGTCCATTACAGGCTCTTAAAGAATACCAACTGAAAAAGTTTAAAAAGTGCTTTCAATGTCAAAAGCCAATACCCCCTGTGTGTGCACCATGCAGACATTGCGGGTATGAAGATACTTGAGGCAATATAGGCGACTTCAGTTAGAAGGAGAAATAGTGGTTAGATTAACAAGTGAATTAGGCTTTGTATATTATGTAAACAATGGCACAAGAACCAAAAAGTTTGCAGATAAAGACAAGGCAGAAAGATACTATCGAAAGTTAGTAGAAAGGGAGGATAGATATAATGCTATTGATAGGGGACATAAGAGAGAAGTCAAAAGAGATAGAGACCGAGTCAGTACAAACAATAGTAACTAGTCCTCCGTATTGGGGATTAAGAGACTATGATAATAGTGGACAGATAGGTCAAGAAGAATCTCCCGAACAATTTGTAAAAGAACTAGTAACAACATTTAGTGAGTTAAAAAGAGTATTAAAAAAAGATGGAACTTTTTGGCTTAACTTAGGAGATACATATTTTGGTGCAAAAGGGGGTCATTGGGATTCTAGTAATAGCATTACTAATTCCGAGACTGGCACCAATTATAGAATGTCTAGGGCTGCCCCTCCTCCGCATCCATACTTGAAAACAAAAGACCTTGTAGGCATTCCTTGGAGAGTCGCTTTCGGATTACAACAAGATGGTTGGTATCTGCGAAACGATATCATATGGCATAAACCCAATCCCATGCCCGAAGCAGTTAATTGTAGATGTGCAAAATCGCATGAACATATTTTTCTGCTATCCAAGTCTCCTAATTATTACTTTGATGCAAAGGCTATAGCAGAGCCTAGTATGGATGTTAATAATCCTAATGCAACTAAAGTGAGAAAGGATGTGTGGACTCTAAACACAAGCACATATAAAGGTGCACACTTTGCAGTATTTCCAATGGATATACCCGAACTATGTATTAAGGCAGGTAGTCGGGAAGGAGATATTGTACTTGACCCATTTATGGGTAGCGGAACAACTGCCGTAGTAGCAAAACGTCTATCTAGGCGATGGATAGGCATTGAACTTAACCCTGAGTATGCAAATATTATCAAAGAACGTACTGCTCAGAGAACATTGTTTTAAATAAAGAGGTTAGTATGATAGAAAATGGAATAAAAATACAACCGCACGACACAAAACTAGAAGAGGCTATCTTAGGATGTATTCTTATAGATAATGCCCGTATGAGCGATATAGAGTGCTATGTGGGCAATGAAGAGGTGTGGTATAATAGAAAATGTTGGATACTATTCAACAAGATGTCAAAAATGATAAAAAATGGAGATGAAGTAGATATAGTTACTATTGGCTCATCTCTGTCAACTAAAGAAAAAGAGTTTATAGATATGTATTGGATTTCGGGACTTAGCAATGAAGCACCGAGTTCACATAGTGCAGAGTATTATGCAAAGCAATTGTATGAAAAGTATCTGCTTAGGAAAACTATAGAAAGTACAAATCATATAAATAAACTAGCATATGATGCAAATCCTGATGTATATAATGTATTGGGAGATACTCATAATCTAATAGGAGACCTAATCGAATTAAGACCTTCCCAAACATTTGATATAGATGGAGTTTTAGATAAGGCTATAGATGAGATGGTTACAGATAAAAAACAAATGGTTCGTAGTGGTATAACCGATTTAGATAAGTTGAGTGGTGGATTTACAAAAGGGGAAGTATCTATTATAGGTGGTAGACCTGGACATGGTAAGACTACATTTATGGTAAACTTATTATCTAGATTTATACATCAAGGTTTAAAAGTTGTTATGTTTAATAGAGAAATGCCTAATAGTGAAATGATAAAAAAGATAATCTGCCTAGAAAGTGAAAAGTTATCATATGGCATGGTAAGGAATGGTACGTTTGGTGCTAGTGATATACAAGAACTAGAAAAAGCAAAGAATACAGTAAGAATGTTATATAGCGAGGACAAGTTTGCAATGTATGACAACATTAAAGATTTAAGTAAATCCGCCTTACAAGTTAAAAAGTTTAAGCCAGATGTTGTTATAGATGACTATTTACAACTAATAGAGCCACCTAAAGGTATAGAACAAAGAAGATTGCAGTTAGAAAAACTATGCAATGATTATAAGTGGTTGGCAAAAAGTGAGAATTGTGTAGTCTTATTGGCATCACAATTAAATAGGAGTTTAGAAATGAGGACAGGTAAAAGTACAATCCCTCAACTAAGTGACCTAGCGGAAAGTGGTGCTATAGAACAAGTAGCAGAAAATGTATTATTCGTTCACTATGAATGGAAAATAAACCCTAAAAAGGGAGACGTTAACAAAGTAAATATTGTATCAAGAAAGTGTAGATATGGAATGACAGGAAGTGCTAGACTATGGTACAATGGAGATAAAGTAAAGTATTATGACACAGAAGACGACTTCAACAAAGCACTCTAGTTGTGAAACTTGTTGGTTTCGTGAAGGTGGCTATTGCACATACTTTATATACAAAAAACAAAAAAAGAAGGAGATTCCAGAACACGTTAAAGCAAAAGGATGTAAGTTCTATGTACACACAAAAGACCAACACCCTTTGTTTAAATTAGTTTTTGAAACCTTTGATGGAGAAATAATATGAAAATGAAAAAGTATATAGGTATAGACCCTGGAAAATCGGGTGGTATATCTATGTTTTATGGAAAGACAATAAAGGCAGCAAAATGTCCAGATAGTTTTGGTAGAATGCATACAAAATTCTTAGAAATGTTAGGAGACACCGCACCTTGTGATACATATGTATTTATAGAACAAGTGTGGGCATTTCCAAGCGACAGCAACAAGACAGCATTCGCTTTTGGAACTAACTATGGTGCATGGCAAACTATTGCAGAAATAGAAGAAGTTAATATAGTTTTAGTTAGACCTAGAAAATGGCAAAAACATTTTGAGACACCAAAGTCTGATAAGAAGACTAGAAAAAGATGGTTAAAAGAGTTGGCTCAAAGTATGTGTGATTTTAGAGTAACTTTTAATACAAGTGATGCTATACTTATAGGTAAGTATTGTGCAGATGAGGGGGGAAGTGTATGACATACAAAGGTACATTTCCATACCCTCCTATGTTTGAGGTATTAGCAGATGAGTTAGCAGAAGTTAGAAGTATATTGTCCGCAGATATATACAAAGAAGGTACGGAAAAGTTTAGAGGCTCTAGGGAACATGAAATATCTAAATTAGGTATACTAGGAGAACTTATAGCAAGAGACTATTTATCTCTTAGACCTATAAATTTTAAGTGTGCAAAACTAATAGATGTAAAACCTGTGGTTGAACCTGATATTATACTAACCGATGTCGCCAAGTTTTCTAATATAGACGTAAAGTGTGTAAAACTAGGTGGTAAGTATTTTAATGTGAACTATGATGCATTTAATAATGAAAACAAAAAAGTAGATGTCTATTGGTTTGTTAAATTAGAAAGAAACTATGAGGCATCTCACTATCTATATACAGATGTAGAGGTAAAAAGAGATTTTAAGGTAGTTGATTTAACATACACAAAAGCCTATAGTATAGATGCTCCTACTTTGTAAGGTTTCTTCTACCTAAATCAGATTTCATATATTTAGATTGTTTTTGATGCTCTCTAAAGTTCCATCCTATACCCATTAAAGTTCCTTTGGGTTTAAGGAATAATCCATCTGTAAATACTTTGCCTTCATGCCAATAATCACTAGAGTATTTTTTCTTATATTTTTTTCTATACTTTTCGACTTGTCTCAATCCATAGAAATATATTCTTTCTTCTTTTATCAAATCAGAATGTAAAGCGGGGTCTTTTTCTTTGAACCATTTTAAGAATAATGCTCTTTTAGTATCTAATGGAAATCTATTTCCTTGACCTGTGTCTTCTAAACTAATTGGATTTAATCTTTTGAGTATATTATCTAATTGTGTTTGAGACTTTTTATATGCATGTGCATGGGTTTTATATGTCTGTCCATTTACAAATCTTTCTACATCATATAAGTATAAGCCTATACCTTCGATATATCTAGCAGCAGTTTCATAATCTCCCGCATAAAATGCTTCTTTTATGTAATCATAATACAATGCTGCGTCACTTTTATTTCCTGATAAGAAAGTTCCAATAGGTTTACCCATATCACTTTCTTCCATCCATTGTCTTTTTGCTTGATTAATCTTATCATAAAAAGGTTTCTTATTATCTGTAAAATTTTTTCTAACAACTCTATGAGCATGGTTATATAAAACCATTGCTTGTTTTGACATATCATCAAAGTTAGAAAAGATTGGAGCAGCACCTTCTGTACCTATTAGTTTGTTACCCGCATTTAATAGAAATTGTCCAGCAATTCCTAAATTTCTTACAAGAGCAGGTTGCATTATCATATCTCCACCACCTAATATAAACTTATCTACCAAGGAAGTGGAACTCGATGCATAAGGATTTAGAAAGTAACCAAAGATTCCTAGTGTTTCTGCTTTTGCAAAATTAGAAAACACTCTATCTATAAAACTATCACTATATTTTTTAGGATTTTCTTGTCCAAATAAATGAGCATACAAACCCCATAATGCTCCGCCTAAAACTTGACCTGCAAGACCATATCTTATAGCAGGTAAAGGATTACCTCTTTTTAGAGGTTTAACGACATTGGTGTATATATTGTGAGTTCCCGAATATGCCATTCTATAGAATAGTGTTAAAGACCTAGCAGTATTACTTTGCATCCATAGTGGTAAAAATGGCTCTGCCGTTGCACCTTGAGTTTTTATATGTGAGTAGTGAGATATTTTATCCATAATCCTATTTATCTCTTTGTCAAACCTCATACCATCTTTACCCTTAAATCCATGACCACCTTCTTTAAGTCCATAGTTTTTAACAAATTGAATTTCTTGTGGAGTTAGATTAAATATATCTTTCATCTTTGCTTCGGCTTCTTTATATCTCATATTTTTAAATAAAGAAAGTTCTTTCTTGCCATTTAATATATCAGCAAGTTGATATGCGGTCATTCTACCCGCTCCTACAGATACAAATCTATTAGCAGCCTCCGTTTTCGTCATAAAACTTACGTTATCCATAACCCATTTAGATACACCTGTTAATTCTAATTCTTTAGCACCTACTTCCCTTCCACCTATCCTAGTAACATAATCTCTAAATTCGGGTTTCATGGCAAGTTGCAATCCTTGTAAATAGGAATTATAACCAAAGGCAGAACCTGTCATAGCAGTACCAATAACAAAGTTTTTAAGACCCGACATCGGAGATGACAATCCTATAGTAGCACTAAATCTTGCAGCAACTCCAAACCCATCGCCAATTGCAGCATATGGAGAATTGTTTCTTTCTAATCCTAATCTAGATTTCAACATAGATAAAGCATATTGTCCTATCAATCCATTTTTTTGATTTGAAAGCAAATCTAGTACTTGTCTTGATGTATTGTTTGTTGAATAGTCTCCTTTAATATTAGAGAACTCATTAAAATGTTTAACAGTTGCAAGGAAAGAAGACATGGTTCTTGTGTATCTACCAACCATACTTTCAAAATCAGTTTTGTATGTTCTTTTTACATTTCCATTTTTATCTGTAAAAGTGTTTTCAAACTTAGGCATCCTTTTTAATAGATACTTATTCTTGATAGCATAGTGAGGCTTGTTGATTAATTGAAATGCAAGTGAATTTGCTTGGTTTAGTATTTCTTTACCTTCTTTAGTAGAAACATCTCTTAAAGCATTGAATCTCTCTGCTTTTAATACCTTTAATTTTTGTATAGATTTTTCGGTATTTTTCCTAGATTGAGAAGAAAGGTCTTGCTTCAATTTGTCTTGCAACTTTTTAATTTTAGGGTTAAATATTTGATTAAGAGAAGTGGTAATAATATCCTCTTTTAATCCATTAATAAACTTTTCTCTACCTTTTCCACCTATATTAAAGTGTTCTAAGGCTTCTTCTGTAAATGCTCTTGTGTAGTATTGTTCTACATATTTTTCTGCATACTCTTTTTTAAATGTTTCAAAATCTTTAATATTTAATACTTTTTGTGCTTCTTTGAATAGACTATTATAAAAACTTCTATACATTCCTTTCATTTCTTTAACCGCATTGTATGCATGGGAGTTCTTTTGATTAGCAGAGTTTATAAACTTTTGCTCCCAAGGTTTAAACTTTATACCTTTGGCTAAAGCAGGGTCTAATATGTATCCCAATAAATTTGTATGTGCTTTAATTTGACCGCTCATACCCAACTTCATTCCTGTTAATTTATTTTCGCTAACATATTTACCTATATGGCTTAAAGTGTTTTGTATCTTGGCTTGTCCATAACCAAAATATGATGCTTCTGTCTGAAAATGGTCTAAGAATTTATCTGCCATTCTATTGTTTAAATTGTTCTTTTTAGGTAACAACATTCTAAGAACAACATCTCCAGGCAATGTAAGTATTTTAAATGTTTCGTTTATTCTTGTCAAAACACCTTTACTTGCTTCTCTAGCATTTAAAACTTCAAACTCTTGTTCTGTAAAAAACTCTCTATTCTTTTTAGCATCTTTTAGATTAGATAAAAAGTGTATATAAGATTTTTGTTGTTGCTCTGTTGCTCCTTCTAAACTAAACTTTCCTTTTGCATTCTTACCTAAACCTAATGCCTCTTTTATTAATTGAGCATTTTTTTCAGATATACCCTTTAAACCTTCTAATGCATGTGCTTCTCCATTTAGTTTATTCCAAGAGTCTTTTCGTTTTAGTTTTCCGCCTGTAGCACTTTTAATAGATGATAATAAGTTTAAGAATTGTTGTCCTTGTATTTCACTCATTTCACTAACCATTAAATCTCTTGGTAATCCCGCCTTTACAACTGCTGCTCTATATATATTCTCGTTTATACCAATTCTTTTATATTGCTCATTTATAGCCTCTTTTGTTTCTTTCATAATAGGAAACAATTTAGCATCTTCTATGGATTTTTGTACATCCTTACTACTCTTTATAACCGCCTTTAAAGCAGTTGTACTTTTAATATTTGGATTGTACCCCGTTTGAGACTTTTTACCAATAATGGCTTGAAATTCAGGTAACCCTGCTTTGTTGAAGAAACTTTTAACACTAGCCATAAATGACTCTCCCCACATCTTCAACTTTTCAAAACCTTTAGCCTTGTCATATCTATCCGCCCATTTAGCACCTAATTCTGTAAAGTACTCTCTATGAGCCTCTTTATCTAATTGCTTTTCACTTAAAGGTTTTTGCTTATTTTTATTCCTAGTCTCTACTATATCTTTTCTATACTTCGCTATAAAATTTGCATAATCTTTATCGTTTTGTTTTCCCCAACTTTTAGATAGTTTGATACCTCTGTCAAATAGTGCGGTGAGTTTTTTGTCACCTAATGCTCTTACATACTTTTCTATATTATGTATATTTTCATGGAAGAATGTTTTTGCAGTTGCTTTACCTACAACAAGTTCAACTACTCCGTCTTTAAACCTGCCCGAGAAATTACCTTCTTTACTTTCTATCTCTTTAATTCTACCTTTTAAAGTAGGATTTTTATTTTCAAATTCAGTTATTCTATCTTTTACAAAAGACTCTGTTCTTACTTTACCTTCTTTGTCAATCATTAACGATTTTTGTTCATTAGCAATAGGCTTTTTAGGTTTAGAAAGTTTTTCTCCCGACTTTTCTTGACCTATAGTTGTAAACATTTTGTCAACAGCATTTACAATTTTGCTATCTACATTTAGCATTTCTGTATTTTTTAAATCTGTTTCAAATTGCCTTCTTATTTTGTTTGCTTCAATACCCGAAAACTTATTTGCACCATCAGCATATGCAGCAAAAGCACCTGTTGCTTCATAATGATTAAGGAAATACTCTTTGGCAAATTTTGCATAATTAGTACCACCTGAACCTGTTTCTGCGAAATGTTTATCTAAAGCGATAGCATTTTGAGTTAAAGAATGTCTAAACTTATGTGGGGTAAGTTTTGCCTTGTCTACATATTTAGATACTAATGCTTGTATATCACTTTGCTTTAAATCTTGAAACTTAGAATTTCCTGATTTGGAGTTCGTATATATTTGAAATAAAGGTTTAGTCTTGGCAGTTTCTTTATCAAAACCTCTTTGTTTTAATTCCATCTGCCTTTTAAGTAAAAGTCTTTTTGCTACTTCATAATAATTTATACCATTAATCTCTTTTACATTTTCCAATGCAATTCTTTTGGTAGACATTACTTCTTTGATGCCACCAGAGCCTTCTTCATATCTTTTTTCTTTAGTTAAAAACTCTATAAACTCAACATCTTTTCCTTTTGCATTTTTGTACTTTTGGAAAGATACATCGCCTAACAACAATCCTCGTCTTCCTTCATTACCATAAATAGCAACTTGTCGTGAGCCATGATGTCCAATCATATGAGAAACTAAAGAAATAGCATCATTATCCATATATTTAGTCTTTGTGATTAATTTAGTATTAGGCACAGGCTTTCCAGAACTTATACCCATATCATTTGGTATAGATAGATTAAGGTTTAAATTTGAATCAAATTGAGACAACTCTTTACTATTAAGAGTAACCTTAGGTCTAGTTTGATGGTCAGGTGCAGCCTTTATTGATTTTATTTGCGATGCAGATACTTTAGTTTCAGATATACCCGCTTGATTTCTTGCTTTAAAAAACCTTGATAATTTTTTTGCTTGTGAGTTTCCTTGACTTTGAAAGTTAACAAATGCCTGTGCATCAGCAGCAGTTGCATTCTTTAGTGTAACTCCTTCTCTATTAGTGGCTAACCATGCTGCAAAACTTCTAACATAACCTAATTCTGCTTTTGTTTTTTGACCTGCCTCTCCTAATGTAGATACAATAGTCATAACTTCTGCGTTTTCTTTTGCTATTGTTTTTTTAAGACTAGTTGGATTATTGATAATATCTCTAGCATCAGCATACTCTTTTGCTTGTATATCTCTTGCAGAATTTTCTAAAACTTTATCATAAGAGCCTGTTTGTGCTTTTTCTGCACCTTTTTTAGATGCTTTTGTTGCAACTTCGCTAAACTCTTCTACAGTTAAATCTTTAACTTTTTTGCTTGTAGTTGTCTTTTCTTTGTTAGGAGTATGATTCTCGGCTCTATTTATTAAATCTGTTAATTGAGCATCTTGAACTTTTTCAATACTTTGTGTTAACTCTTTTTCTAACTTAGGAATTTCTAGTCTTATTTCTTCTAACCTTTGATTATACTTTTGAAATTCTGTGGGTACTGTTTCCCCTCTTTCAAGTATAGGGTTAATCACTTTCTCTCTATATAATTCTATATCTTTTTCTATCTTTGATTTAATTTCTGCATCAAATGGTTTTGCATGATTCCTAACAACTCTTTCAAATATTGCCAACCCATCTTGACGTGCAACTTCTATCTTGTTTAAATCTTTAAATTCAGTTTTATTTAATTCTTCTTGAACAATCTTGTCTTGTGCAGTTTCTTGTTCATGTTTAATTTTTTCAAATTGCTTTTTAGTCTTAGCCTTTTGTTCCTTAGTTACTTTATCGACATACTTATCTTTGTAATATTTAAATGCCTTAGTTCCCTCATCTTTTGCTTTTGCTGAAAGAGAATTTACTTTTCTTAAAACTTTAAATTGTGCAAAGTTTTGAATACCTAGTTGGAACAAGTTCATGTCTTCTTTAGCCATCCATTCTTCCCAACCAAACCCTGTCGCCTCTTTTACTTTATGAGCAGCAACATGAGATGCAGAAAAGATACCTGCCTCCATCGCAACATCAAACCTTTCTTTTGTTATATTATCTACTAGATACTTTTGAACTTTAGGGTTCATGAACTTTTTATAGTTAGCACTACGATTTAATGCTCCTACCCTATTTGCTCTTGCCAACATAGAGTATCCACCCGCTAATAATCCACCCATAAAACTTTCTGCACCCGCAGCAATCACATCATCTATTTGCTCTTTAGAAAATACACCTGCTAACCCTTGTCCCGTTTGACTAAATCTAGAAAATATTGATTGAGCCATTTCATTACCAATAGGTTGACCTGTATTAGGGTTTATTTGTTGTGCTATATTTTGTACAGTTTTTTGCAAAAATGCATTAGTTCCACCATGTAACCCTAATTGTGCAGCCATAGGTATAGCACCCGCAAAAAATATTCTTCTCATTCCAGGAGCACCTACCGATACTTTAGTTCCATTTCTTAAAGTTGCTTCAAAACCTTCTTTAATAAATTGAGGTTGACTTATAACTCTATTTATTTCTTTGTCTGCTAATTTTCTAGAGGCAACTCTTGCTTTGCTAATAGTCGCTATATCTAATGCATCATCTGTCTTTTTTAATAATTCTTTTTGTATTTTTTTCTTAGATTGGTGCTTTGCGGTTACATTGGCAACTTGTTTAGCAGTTAATTTATTAAACTCTGTTTTGGCGAGTTTATCTTTGTAAAGCATTTGACTTATTTTTTTAGCAGCCTGTCTTTTTGCACCTTGACCCGCTACCGCAGTAGTCAATCCAAGACCTTTTGTGCCTACAAAAAATGGAATATCATGTATAATACCCGAAACAAATTCTACTATCTTTTGACCAAAATCTCCTCCGTCTCGTAAGTACTCTTCACTAACTCCACCTCCCTCTTGTAGATTACCGCTATATAAAGAAGATAGTTCTCCACCAACAATTATTTTTTTAGATAAACCTACTACAGAATTGTTAGCACCACTCTTCCAAGCATCCCCAAACCAACTCTCTTCTTGTTTTTGTCTAGATTCAAAATTACGTTCACTATTAACTTCTAATGGTGTTTCTACAGATTCTATGTCAGGAATATGTGCAAAATTATCTCTTGGCTTAAAATTATAAGTTCCGCCATAATGTATTCTTGCATACTCTTGAAGTCCGAAAGGCTTTTCGTCAAAGGAAGGTGCATCGGGATTTTCTTTTTCTATTTCTCTTAGAAATTCTTCATATCTATCCTCAGGGATAGTAATCTTTTTAAAACTTGACATTTTTCTCCTTTATAGTTGGGAAACTTAGTTTCTTACACCTTGCAACATTTCTCTTCTAAAATCCATCTCTTTTGCAGGTATGTCATCTTTTGGTTCTTCTTTTGGAGCAATCGTACTATATGCTCCACCTATTTTAGTCATCATTCTAGTTAATATTTTAGCGACTTTCTTAGGATTGTCTAATGTAATTCCATCTTGCAACATATCTTTAGCATCATCAGATTGTAAAAATTTTAACAATGAAGCATTTTCTTCATGTGTAAATGGTAATCCTTTTAAACTTTTTTCCATATAAGAGGCTACTAATGGAGGAAAGTCATCAATTGAGATATCATCTCCAAACATCTTTTTTAATCTATTATCAAAAGACATTAAAGGCTTTTCAATCGATTTTGCTTTCTTCACAGTTAAGTTATCTAGTAATTTTACATCCAAGACACCACTAACAATGTTGTTTTCTATTGGGTCACTAGACATAACTAGATTTTGATGGTCTTTATATTTTTTGAGGTTAGATTTTATTCCACCTATAACTTCTTTTAGACTCTTGTCTCCTATCTCCATATCCATTAAAGGGTCATTAGCATCTATGTTTAACAGACTTTCATACATTCCGTAGTATTGACTAGATTCTATATTTTGTGGAGATTTTTTTGAAATCTTTTCTAGTCTATTAATACTATCATACACATCGCCACCTGTCATTGTTTTACCATCTATTGTTATATTAGAAGATGCGACTATTTTTCCATCAACAGTATCATTAATTGAAACACTAGATTGATTTTCTTCATTACTCCATGATTTTAATGTTCTTCCCGTAGATTCAGATTTAAACTCATTGTAGTATAGGTCTGCATTCTTTTTTGCCTCTCCCATTTTTGCATACTCTTCATCAAGTTGTACTCCTAATTCTTCAAGTCTTTTTCGTTTTTCTGTAGTTAATGCTATGTCTCCTGCTCCATCAGGGTCAGGTTGTATTTTATCAATTTCTTCTTG
>CEOU01017878.1_pt1 | contig 13856 bp, 18 predicted proteins | sample 530731 | NCBI WGS metagenome assembly CEOU01 (sample SAMEA2620894, study PRJEB7988) | marine metagenome | isolation source: saline water (ENVO:00002010), including
GATTGGTGGAGTTGTGAGTTGATATGATTGAGATGCAAACCGCAGCTCTAGTGGCTGACATTACTGCAACGGAGATTCAAATCCCCATATCATGGATTGTGATTCCCTCTGCTCTTGCATGGATGGGCTTTGGCTTGTACCTGATGTACGCTGACATGAAGGCATACGGCGAATACATGAGGAGAGATCGTGATTATCAGCATCATTAGGGGTGTATGGTCATGGGGGCGTTTCAGACCATGACGAATAGAAAATAGGGTGAGAACGTGGACTTCGAGATATACGAAGTCACTCCGAGAGATGGATTACAGGGTTTGGATACAATTGTCTCCACGTCTGACAAACTAGCACTGATTGACCTGCTTGTCCTAGCAGGAATTAGGAAAATTGAGGTTGGCTCCTTTGTTCACCCGCTTTTTGTCCCAAACATGGCTGATTCCGATATAGTGTTGGAGAAAGCTAGTGAAAAACACACAAAATGCGACCTGAGTGTGTTGATTCCAAACAAGAGAGGGATGGAAAGAGCAAAGGAGAGAAGAGTCAAGAAATACAACATTTTCATGTCGCCAAGCAGGGGCTTCACTATGAATAACCATAATGATACTAAATCAAACGTATATCACACTTATGCAGAAATTATGGCAGAAGTCCCGAGGAAAGACATTCGTGTGTATCTAAGTTGTGTTTTTGGGTGTCCTGTTGATGGCGAAATTTCTGATTCTAATCTTGTCAAGTCTATGAAGCAAGCAGAAACATTGGGAGATACGATTGTATTGTCTGATACGACAGGGCAAGCAACACCTGAAGACATCGCATCGGTTATGGATTTAGCAGAATACCATCAGATTACATCGGATTTCGCTTTGCATTTGCATCATGGAGAAAATAGCAGCACAATGGATGGTAAGTTGGACATGGCCTATGACTACGGTATTCGTGAGTTTGATTCTTGCATACAAGGCTTAGGCGGTTGTCCTTTCGTATTGGGGTCAAATGGCAATCTCTCCACAGAGGATCTAGTATCGTGGGGCGAAAACAAGGGACTGAGAACATCAACGACTAGAGAAAACCTATGCAACGTCATAGATTTCGTATCTAATTCAATTAGCAAAGGCCAAGAAGCATTGTCATATACAACTCAGTAATGGCGGATGCCTTTGACACCATTTGGAAGTCAATATCTGCCAATCAATCAGATCGACAACATCATAATCCCTTCGATGTTGCATGGGGTCTGATGAAAATGAGTGATGAGACACGGGATGCCCTTGCTAATTTCGACAGAATAGTGGGTTCACCCCTCAATATAGCTAGTTTGTTCTCGGGTTTGGGCGATTCGGACTTGTCACAGCATAGCCCTTTGGGTTTAGCGGGTTTTGGAACAGCAGGAAAATTGAGGGGTCACAATGTCCAATCCTTTGAGATAGACCCTAGTTTAAAGCAAGGTAATCCCAATTACCACATAGACGACATCCTCACAGGGTCTGTCAAAGACAAGGTTGAGGAGTTATTGGAGATATTCGATGGCGGGCCAATCGACTTCATAACGGCAGGAATCCCATGTAAGGCATTTAGCATAGGAGGGCAGAATGTCGCTTGGAAGGTTGATGAGGACACGGTTAGGCACTATTGGAAGGAAGTGAGAGGCGACCAACCTCTCCCCACTCCAACTCCTCGTGAATTAGCACGAGATCCTGGAATGACTCCTGAAATGAAAGCATGGGGGATGGGTGGCCCTGAATCGTTTGACCGTGAAGGCAATCCGAGAAGCATCAAGGCATTGCTTAGGCAACGGAGGCCGAAGAGTGGTAGGGGAGAGAGAACAGGAAGACCGACCTTCGTTCCAAAGACTGAAGATGAGATAATGTTCGATACAGAGGGCAATCCCCGAATGTATCAAGGGAGAGAGGTCACAGAAGAAGCGGCTCGAAGCATGAGGGAGAAGACACTTCTCGGAGAGAGATTGGCAACCCGAACAGCCGATATAGTGGATATGCTGTATGATATGGGGCAATTAGGAGGTCATATGTTTGAGAACCCGAGAGCCAAGTTGGCTTATCATGAAAGAATGTCAGGTATGCCTGTCTATCAGACCACAGGTGCTTCGTATCGTTTCCCAGGAGCCGGAATATTCGGACTAAAGCCAATAGGAGGAGAGTTCGATATGGGAGCATATGCTAACATGAGAGCAAGGGAAAGAGGCAAGCCTTCGTTCTCAACGCTACCTCCTCAGAAAGCCACTGATTTGATAGGCAATCTTCCCCCTACCATGCAAGTCAGACCATTCTTAGGAGCAGGAGGAATTGACGAGTTCGATGGCAAACCTGTTTCGGGCAACCTCTTCTTAGAAGGAAAAAGAGGAAGTATGTCGGGGATACAAGGGATGCCAGGGCTTTCCAGAGACAGGCTATTCCCTGGTGCTCCTCGAATAGATGCCTTCCATGTGAGGTCACTAGCACCCTTCCAAATGGGCAACGATCTCGTTCACGCGCTAGAGCAACAGCATGGAATACACCCAGGTGATGAAGACCCGAACGAGGTAGTCAGACGATTCATGCGTAAGAGGAGAATGCCGACCCTAGATGATTTCTGAATGAGAATGTTCATGAATGATTGTCGAACAACGCCCATGTATGGCAGACGCTTTCAATAGTGCTTGGCTTTTGGTAAAAGACAGCGACCATCCATTGGATTTCCCTGATGATGTCGGCATGGAGGATGGTAGCTTGGCTGATGTGGATACGGGAAGAAGAGCACTTGACCACTCAATTAGGAGTATGCCAGGCGGGGATTCCCTTGTCGGGCCAAAACTAGAGGATATTTTGGAGCATACGGAACACGAAGGAGCTCACAAGAACGTGTATGAAGAGGAATTGTTCGGAGAGGATGGTGATGGTGATTCAGCACTTTACGAACAGATGTTCCAAGCATATTTGGAGTCCCAAAGAGAAAAGGAGATGGCAGAGGGCATTAAAGACCCGAGGGACAAAGGCGACCGTATAATGCCCAAAGCCAAAACTCCCACGTTCCGAGAACTTTTGGCATCTAGGTCTAAGAAAAAGCGTGAAGCCGAAGAACCCTATGAAGAACCGGAGTTTTGATTGATATGGCAGACGCTTTCGAGAATGCTTGGAGCCTCACTAAAGATGAGCGTGAGGAGATGAAAAGGATAGGCGATACTCCTGCTCGGCTAGTTAGTCCCGAAGATAGCCGGAATTTCGATGCATATTTGGCCGAGCAAGAACGTCTTAGTCGAGCCGGTCTATCAACGGAGCAGATTGATGCGGCACTTAGAGCCGTTGGTATTACAGCCGGAATGAGTCGTTATTCTCACCCCGATGAGGCGGTTTCCGCACTCATGAGTCGTTTAGAAGATCATATGAATCGTATCTCGGAAGATGAGATGCTAATTCACCCGAGTGAATACGATGGGCCGGATGATAGGTGAGTGAATGACCGCATTCGACAAGGCTTGGAATCTAGTCAAGGAAGAGGATGACACTAAGCTCCAAGACGCTTTGGATGCGGCAAGGATGCGCCCGAAGAAGAAGAAACCATTGGAACTCCCAGGATATGTTCGCACGGGTTCAAAGGAAGATGGTAAAGGCGATGAGGAATGACCACATTCGACAAGGCTTGGAACATAGTCAAGGATGTCAGATACACAGAGGGCGGTACGCACTCATGCCCGCAATGTGAAGGCAGGGGCAAGGTTCAATTCACCGAGAATGATCCACAGGGCAACCCAATCAAAATTAATTTTGTCACTTGTCCCTCGTGTAATGGGAGGGGCCAAATGACTTCTGAGGAGTTGATAGCGCATAAGCAATCGGATGATGAGTGGTGCAGTTGCCCTGAATACAATGGGATGGCACATGACAGGTTCGGGAATCAAGTACCTGCTAGTCCACAACAGATACAAGATTGGAAGGATGGAGTTTTGCTCATAGAGGATGAGGATGAAGAAGGCCCATACTCATACACGGTTTGTAGCACTTGCAATGGAATGGTGACTGCGGGATAATTCATTAACGATTGCAAACTACTCCTAATTGCAGGGAGGATTGTTGAACACTTCGGTGGCACGTTGTTGTGGTTCGCTTTGGATTCTTTCTACCTCCATTTCCCCCCTCCCTGCACCTCACTCTTCCCAACACTCATTAACCTGACACGACTGACATTTGTGCAATGGGAAAGCACGTTTCCGTAATTCTTCGAGATGATTTGTGGCATTTGATGGAGTCAAAGAGGGGCTTGGCAAGCAAGTCCGCATACCTCAATATGATTATCGAAAAAGGATTCAAAGCGTTAGAGAATGAAGGATGAGAAAAATATGACAATGCAACCACCAATAGGCCCAGGAATGCCCCCGTTTGGAAATGATAGCCAAAGAATTGATGTTAATCTGATAGCCATGCTACTATGGCAATCACTACTTACAGGATGTGCAGTTGGCATATCGCACCTAGATTGGTATCTGCCTGATGCTCAACCCGCAGAAATGGGTCTTCAATACGGCCTGATTTGCTTTGGGTTCCTGTGCATCGCAATGGTTCTCTTCCAAGTAGGTGGCATTAGGGATAGCCTAGCAATGAGAGCTGAGTTTGCCCAAGAGTCACGATATGACAAGTGGTTTAGGCAACAGATGCAATTACAATCAAGAAGATTTCAGAAGGAGCAGATGCGATCTGAGTGGTCGAATCAATTCAATCAGACAACGGGCAAGAATTTATTCGGAGTCCCTAATGACGGAAAAAATGATGAGAAGTCGAAGAAGGAGTAATGGAGGGATGTTTGGTGTGGCCTTTTAGCACCAAACAAGAGCGACAAGCAGAAGCGATGTCGCAAATTCTTGCAGAGAATGCCTATGAACGAAGGATGGAACGGCTGGCTGGATGGGTGCGGACAGTCGTTGCTTTAATCGGTGGAGTCGCCCTGACTTTTCTTACCTTATTCCTTTTGGACAACATTGGGAACGTGAGTCCCACCGAAGTATGGGAGTGGATAACGAACGGGGAGTGATTCTCCCATGAGTTCGGCAATGTTAGCGGGTCACATATTCCTAGCATCCCTTAATGCGATAAAGAAATTGTATAGGACTTTGAGTCCGCACAGGATTGGAGTCTATGGCCCAACCATGACAGGAAAGACCACTCTTGACCAATATCTGACTGTTCCTGGTGACATTGAACCGATTCCTCTTGAGTTTAGAACGACACATCGAAAACACAACGGACACTATGTCCTTCCCAAGCCTCATAGGCATCAATTGAAGTGGAAGAAAGAACGACACCCAATATCTAGTGTTGATATTGGTGGTCAATCGCAATTTTGGAACCTGTGGGCCGATGACATCTTTACTCGAATGCCTCATGTTGTATTCTTCATGATTGATGATAGAATCATGAAATATCCTCAACACACAAGGGACTCACTAGCATCCATGAAGTATCTCGTGGATAACATCACAGGTAGTGATCGCACCAAGACGTTGAGCAAAGCAGCAAGAAAAAATGCAAAGAAAGGATACAAACCTGCATTGTTCTGTTTTCTGATTAACAAGATGGATTTGTGGTGGACACCTCAAGCTCAATACCTATGGGACAACGGCTTGCAAAGAGAACACCCTATCGTCTATCCTTTCAGGAGTGAGTTGCGAAGATTGCGAAAAGCAGGTATCCAGGCAGAAGTGGAGGCTATTTCCGCACAACACGGGTTGAATATCGAAAAGGTCATGTTAAAAATGATTGAGAATCTATGACATAATCAATTAGCCTCATTAACCTGACACGTCTGACATTTAACCGAAGATGAATCTAGGACTATGGAATCAAGGCATTCGATTAGCAGGGCTTAGTGACGAAGAATTGGTCAAAGTCTCGCAAGAAACGGGTATTGCATATCCCATGCTGAAAAGCCAACAAATGGCCGAAATGGCAAATATGGGAAATCAGATACCAGGTGAAGAAAACGAAAACTTTGTTCCAACTGTTGAAATCAAACTTCACGCCAATCCTAAGAATCCAAGAAAGGCTCGTAAGAAGAACATCAAGATGCTAAGAAAAGCATTGCGCCCACCTAGATTTTGGTTTGGTTTCTTTAGCATCTATCGCTACAATGCCGCACATGAGTGTGCTTGTTGCGGCGCAGATATTCGCAGATTCATTGAAGGATCGGATAATGCATATGCTCACATCATTGATGAGGATACTCGAATGTCGTTGGCTGACATTTATTGGTTCGATGAAGATACAGGGCAACCACGCAAGCCCCATGCAAGAACGTATGGAGATATTGGCGATGAGCTGAATAGCACACTATGTCCTGCCCATCTGCACATATATCACACACTCAAGAAACTCACCCAGGAAGAAATGCTCCAAAGTGAGGGCTTGTCAAAGCCAGCAAGCATGGGAACCAAATTCTTGCGAGTTCCTGGGTTGTCGGCTCCAAAGTCGAGGAATCGCTCGACTACTCAGTCTCTGATGAAGTACGAGCCGTTCTTTCGCATGATTCAACAAGATACCCAACACCAAAAAGGAATCACCATGACTCAACATCCGAATCCAATAAGCGGTGTTGCGGATTTAGTGACTGTGACGTTCGATTTACGAGCAATACAAATCCAAGAAGCATCAAAGCAATCACAGACAATCGGAATACCTGCCGTTCCGCAACAATCACAAACAATGGCAACTACCACTCCCCCCACTACGACTGAGGGGAGTACGCAATAAGAGGAATGAAAAATGGGTTGGTTTAGCAGAAGTAATAACGAACAGCCTACGCAACAATTTGGTGCTCCGACTACGTTCGGTGCAGCAGGTGGCATGGGCTATGGAATGCAGAATAATGGAATGATGGATCCGATGCAGATGCAGATGATGGGGCAGAATCCCATGATGCAAGCAATGGCAAACGATCCGATACAGGCAACGGCAAGATTGCTACAATACAATGACCCTGTATCTCAGTTTATACAGGGCAATAACATGGGCGTTTTGCTTGACTTGATTGGTGAGGTGATGACCTTAGCTCTCAAGGACTTCTTCACGGCAGTCACATTGACTACTGATGAGAGTGGCAATATCACAATTGACTCAAACTCGTTGCCAACAAGCCTCGTGTCAATGTCACCTGAGAATCTTAGACTGACTCTGCAAAGTCTCCAATCCGCTTGTCAGACTCAGACTCAGATGAACCAACAGCAGATTCAGATGCTACTTGCGGCTCACAACCCCCTATTATCGGGTCAAAACCAACCTGGTTTCTTTGGTAGCCTATTAGGCGGTATGCTTGGTAATCAGATGCAACAGCACGGTGGGATGGGTGCTGTGGGAACTGCCGGAATGGCAATGTTGTGAGTTGAGAAGGATGCCACAGGAAGATTTTGATAACAATATGGGGCTAAACCCAATGCACACCACCGTAGCCATGTTCAGTCCGAACAAGATTCTAGTCGAAAGCGCAACTATGATTTTCATCATAGCATTCATGCTATTGGATATTGCAGTTCTGCTATACAAAGGGCCGCAAATGACTCCCACTCAGTCCATGTTAGGATTGGTCGGTTTGTTCGTGGTCTTCCTAATTGCAGGTCGCCAATACGCTTCCTTTCGGTGATGCCCCTTCATACGGGGCTAGGGGATATACCCCTCAAACATACTACACCTCAGTAGAGTCCTTCCCCGAACAGACCCCGATGAATCCTCTTGATGTGGATCAGGATGGTGATGTGGACATCAATGATTTCAAGGCGGCAATCAAGAGAAGAAAGGTCAAGGAATGCCAGGATTGCGGAAAACCCTTGAGGAAGAAATCGAAGTATGGCACGGGACTGTGTGTGGACTGCTATCGCAATCCTCCTGAGCACAAATTGTGCAAGGCAACGGTGGCATCAGGTTCACGATGCAAGAGGAGAATCGCTACCGATTCTAAAGAAGGGTACTGTGGAATCCATCTAAAGAAGTATGAAAAAGGCCAATAACAATGGTATAACAATGTGGTATCATGCCTGGTCGGCGGACACGCAAGAATTGTCCCTTCTGCAACCATCCAGATAGGGACTCTCTTGAACAGCAAATCCGCACCGGAGTATTGTCACCAGAAGACCTAGACAAGCGTGAAGGATGGGCCGAAGGGTCAGCACACAGGCATATGAGAAGGCACTCTGGTGAGTACCATAATCATAGCAATTCGGACTGCCCCATATGCACTCATCCTGAGAGGTCTGAGATTGAGGCATCAATCATGGATGGCAGAGGGTCATTAGAGGACTTTGCATATGAGTTGGAAATCCCTGTTGCTACTATATCTCAACACATGGAGAAACATATAGCACCACTTGTGCAAGCATCTGCGGCAATTGAGATAATTCCAACTGCTATCAAAAGCACACACGATTCGTTGGCGAAGATAGAGAAGAATATGAGTCGGCTAGATATGATATTCGGCTTACAGCTAGACAAGATAGAGGAGAAATTCCACCATGATCCCGACATGATACCCCCAAAGGACATAGACCTTGCCGTGCGTCTGCACCGTGAAGTGAGGGAAACCCTGTCCGAGCTCGCAAAATGGATGGATAAAATGGAAGTTATCGACAAGAGCCAATCGGTGAATGTCATCACAGTCATTCAGGCGCACTTTGCAGAGAAGTCACCTGAAGAGTGGAGAGTGCTACGAAACGCATTGGCAGAAGCGGGGGTGCTTGAGGAATGAAGGACAAGCAGAACTTGTGGCAGATGATGCTGAAAGACACAGAATATGCAGTCGTCATGCATGAAGGATACCCTGTCGATGAGGACTCTCTGCTACATTTACTGCATGGTTTGGATTATGTCGTCAAGTCCTGGCTTGAGGATATGATATACTCAGGTGCAGAATATGGAGAGGATATTGCTACTGAGGTGCAGATGACTATCATGTCCTGCCGCTTTGCTATCATTGATTATTTTCAACAAGAGAGAGAGTGTCCCGAATTAAGAGAATCAACCACATATCTTCACGTTCTCAAGGAGATTGGACTTCTCAAGCAAGCATTCATCAAACTAGCCAAGCCATATGCTAAAGCTCAACCACCATGTCCTTATCTTTCAAATTGGTATCTTGACTTGCCATTGAAAGTCCAAGCATCCTTCAAATTCATTCACAGCAAGAAAATCCACAGAAATGCAAAATTCGCAGACGAGTATGGGAGGCCGATGTATAAATGACCAATATGGCTAATCCTCGTAATGATTTGCAAGGTTGGAAACCACGAGTAGCCGAATTCATGGGCGGTCACAAGCCCCGTGAGATGGGCAACTATGGCGATCTTGACGTTAATCCAAATGAGAATGGCGAAGGTCTGTCGCATCACACTAGAGGGACTCCCGAAGATACGGAGGCTATGGAGCAGAGAGATGCTAAGAAGAGAAAGCAAACTGCGGCTCGTGAACTACTCCCTGGTCTTCAACACATTAGCGTAAAACCCGAGAAGATGGATGAGATGATGGAGAGAAGCCCTATGATGGAGGGCGAGAACAAACTTCTCGAATCGGGTCTTGGTGTCGATTTGGGAGCAAACGGCCTATCATTAGCCGCAGGTTCTAATGTCGGTTCCGTCAGAAGCACTACTCCAAATGTCACATATGGGCATCCATCAAGAGGGAATGTAAGAGCAATCACACTATCAGGTGATGAAGAGTCCTTTGAAGATGCATGGTCACTAACCAAAGGCAAAAGGAAATACAAGGGGAGAAAATACGAGGAGGATGAAGAAAGTGAAGCCGAGAAGAGGAAATCGAAAGCCAAGCGAAGACGACAAGCGAGAAGAAGAAAGCGAGCAAAGAAAGCAGGAGGGAGGCTCAAGGGAGGAGGAGCAAGAGAACCAAAATCTGCCAGCAAAAGACACAGAGGCAGGGCCGCTAGACAACTCGACCTATACTCTCCTAGACAACGAGTCGGTGCGAATGTTCGTTCACTTCCGTTGAGAAACTTAGGTTCAACACGAGACAGGAGGATTCCTCTAAGACTCAGGGATCCTGTTGCATGGGAGAGGAAGAAAGCACAGAATCGAATGTATAGGGCAAGAGGGCCACAGCCACGACAGTTCACGCATCACAGTGGTGCGGCGGGAACGGGTATCAGTTCGGATGCTACGAGAGGCGTTATCCTCGGTGGTGGCGCAACCACTCCCAATACATCAACACGAATGCCAAGTGTTCTAGGCATGGGTACTGCTTTGCCTGTTGCTAGTCGCATGGGGCAGAATATGAAGAACGGCTACAAGAAAGATATGCAGAGAGTCGAGTCAGGTTATGGCGACCCGTTGGGCAATGAAGACTATCTCAAACTCGCAAGTGATGACATAATCAAGGCGAAAGGTCTTACGAGGATTGAATTGTTGCAATTGAAAAGGAAGATTAACGCTCTCTTGGATAAATTGAACAAACTCACGAAAGCAGGTGTCGAGCTCGGTGCAGAAGCAAAGAGGGGCGCACAGGCTAGTCCTGAAAGGTCATCCGATCCATCAGAAAAGAATTTTGAGAGGATAGAAGACTCTGCCGCATATCGTTTTGAGGATACTTCGATTCCATTAGTGACCTCGGTTGTTGGTAAGAGGTAGTCTCATGTCATGGGACTTCACCGACTTCTTAATTTCAAAAGCACACGCAGTTGTCGATATAGACCAATTGAATGCGGCTATGATGCAACATCTTAACGATGGTGGCAGACTCACTCCCGAGGCTATGGGTCTGATAATCTCTAACCTTCATCACAACATGGATGACCTTGAGGGACAGTTGCTTAATCCCTACAAAGCAGATGCGGTGGAGATGGCTATTCGGTCTGGACAATTGCTCGACCAATATGCAAGAGCATATCATGCAGGGCCACAGGATCCTAATTATGAAATGGCATTGCAAGAGGGTTTGAGGATAGGAATCCCTATGGTAAATGATGCTGCTAAGAGGCAGAATGCTTTGAATGCACGAAGAGGCATAGGAGAAGTGCCACTTCCCTTCGTTGATGGTGGCCCAGGAAGCGACCCTGCAACATGGAGAGTCGATGCCCAACATCTGCAAGATGTGGGAGCTACGGTAGCTGAACAGAAGAACCGTGACGGTTCATTCAATCCATTCCATAGCAGAACAGGACAATTGGTCACTCAGATTATCAGTGGACATAACCTAAACCAAGAGGGGTATGCTCGATGGTACGAGGAAGCGGCGAAGCAACTAGGATACATAGGAGTCCGATTTGACAAACAAGGCCGAGCTAGAGACAGGAACACACATACAATCCCTGCTCACTATGTTCACCATAATACTCTCACAATCAATGACAAGGATATGAGGAACATGATTGGATATGGTGCAGAGGAAGCACATAGGGAGGCTATGGCACAGGGCTTGAATCCCGATGAGGTTTCTGCATATATGCGTCAGAAACTGATGGATATGCCTGTCGTATATCGTCACAGTCACATGGGCCATCATAACTTCGATGCAACATTTGACCGCAACTCTCGCAAAGCCGAGGAGGCTAGAGCTATACGGGAAGGGGAGATGCTACAAGTGGATGAAGATCCTGCCGAGGTACAACCAAGAGGAAACCAAGTCACTACCGATTTCTTCCATCCTGAACTTCAAGATGCCACATGGCTTAGGAGGCTTGGACAGGGTTCGCTAAATCCCCATACAACCAACTCAAGGAACAAGAAGATGATTAAGGACATCGCTGACTATCATGGCATTGAAGAAGACACAATACGAGAGGTCATTGAGAATGCATATCGAGAGAGAACTCCTGGGACATCATACAAGCAAAAAATCCTAGATGGCCTGTATAACGCTCATCTCGAATCAACAGGCGGGCGACCACCGGATCATTATGAAGGCCCAGGCGCACAACCCGCACTACCACCAATTGGTGATGAGGGCAACAGAGAAAGGTTGGCAAGAGAGTTCGGAGAAGCAAGAGCAAGAGTAGGAAGAGAAGAAAGGCCCGAAGAGGAGCCTCAACCACAAGCAGAACCCGAACCACAAGCAGGGCCGGACAGGCCATTAGAACGGCCTCCTGTGGAGGTTCCGGCCCATATTCCGAGAAACGAACCCGTTGCTCCTGCACCGCAGAATCCTCCTGCTCCTGCAATTCGGAACGTACCATATGTTCCACCTTTCAATCCTTATACGGAACAGAAACGCAATATACAATCGCTTCAATCGAACATTGATTCATTGGGTGGGCGAACAAAGTTGTCAGGGTTAGCAGAACTGTTAGGAAGACTTACACCCGATGAGCTACTTCTGCGCTCTGATGAGATACGACCCGAGATTGAAGAATACATCGAAACAGTCCAATTGGAACTAGCGAAAAGCGTGGTTGATGACTATGCATCTCTAGGTGATTTGTCCGTTTCATCCCCTCTTGACGTGGCTCTCTTGTCGAGCAAGGTGCAGATGGGAACCAACGATGTAATCACCATATTCCACACAAGAGGCGATTGGAGAGAGGTCGCCAAGTCATTCAACATCCCACACTCAAGCGTACAGATGGTAAAGGTGGCTCTCTATGACTAACGCAGCACTCGTTCATGCAGCCATGATTCTGTCGAAGCAGGATGATGTAAGACAACGAGCATACGATTTAGCAAGCAGAGTCAATACAGATGGTAGTGTGAACCTATCGCCTGAGAAAAGAGAAGAAAGGCGACAAGCAAGCAATCAGAAGACTAGAGATGCGGTATATGGCAAAGGCGCAGTTAGAGGTGCAAAAGATGCAATCAGTAGTGCTGCAAGCAACATAGCAAGCAGAGCGAAAGGTGCGGCAAGCGGTGCTAGGGATGCAGTCATGGGAACCAAAGGGACTGATGCGGCAGATGCGGATATTAATCGGAGATTCAGTAATCTGACAGGAGGCGATTCGAGTGCTGATCCAGAAGGTGTGTTTCAGGGTAGTCGGGGATTAGTCGGTGCTGCTCAAGACATAGCAGGTAGGGCTGTGGAAGGAGCGCAAGGCGCGGCTTCGAGTGCAATGACGAGGGGCAAAGGCATTCTAGGTGCTGCTAAAGACATAGCAGGTAGGGCAGTATCAGGCGCAAAAGATGCCGTCAATAGAGTGAATACTCCTCAGAACAGAGCCGCAGCAAGCGAAGCGATGTCGAGAACAGGACAGAGAGTCGGACAGGGGCTTAGAGGTGCGGCAGAGGCAATAGGTCGTGGCGCACAAGCGGCAGGTCGTGGAGCAGTTGCAGGAGCGCAAGCGGCAGGTCGTGGTTATTCCAACTTGGCATCAGAAGTAGTTCCACGAGTGGATGCCGCAGGTGCAGCCGCAGGAAGAGGGTTAGTTCAAGGTGCGAAAGCGTTAGGTCGTGGAGCAGTTGCAGGAGCGAAAGGTGCAGCGAAAGGTGCTGCCAATGTCGCAGGAACTGCGATGTATGGTTCAGACAGATCGGGCAGAGATGCATCAGGATTCATCAATCCCGATGACAAACTCGGAACAGTAGGCGCAGGAATCAAAGGTGCATTGACCGGACAAGGTGCTATGAATGCCATAGAGGCTCGCAATGAAAGAAGGTTGGGATTCGATAGGGATGAACAAAAGGGCATAAGACACGCTGCTGGCACTCTCAGACAGGTGGAAAACAGAGGAAACCTCAGAGGTACGACTCAACAGGCCATGATAAATGCGAGCAGGGGTAATCGCATGGCCCCAATGAACACTATGTCCACAACGGGTAGCACCATGTCCACAGGTGGTGCAGGTGCAGGAGCACCCGCCGCAGGTGGAGCCGCACCTGCCGCACCAGCACCAGGAGGGGCCGCACCTGCCGCACCTGCCGCACCCGCCGCACCCGCCGCAGGTGGGGC
>CEOU01083908.1_pt1 | contig 13711 bp, 3 predicted proteins | sample 530731 | NCBI WGS metagenome assembly CEOU01 (sample SAMEA2620894, study PRJEB7988) | marine metagenome | isolation source: saline water (ENVO:00002010), including
CTATTTACCAGCTCTTTGTGGGCGGCTGACATCCTTTTTTTATTATGATGTTTTTTTACGATCTTAATAGCCTCTTCTCTAAGTGATTCGGTTGCATATATGACTTCCTGTATATCCTTCCTGCTGTAAAGGTCCTGATTGGCAGTTACATTTGTTTTCGTTTTTGTTCCAGCAGGCCTACCTTCTTCTCCGGGTACATTTGGTTTTGCTGCCGGCTGCTGTTTTTGTGTCTTTATGTTTTGCTCGATTTGTTCGATTTGAGCATCATGCTGCTCTTCCTTCATTTGCTGATCTTCCTCTGCCAGTATTGGTTGGGCTGCAGCAAGTGGAGTATAATGCCCCTGCTTTCTCTCTTCGACCAGCTTTTCTTGTGCATCGTAAAGTTCTTCTGGGTTTGGATATATTCCTTTTTTGATAGCAGTCATTCCCTGCTCTGGAGTAATTATACCCATTTCGATTAATCTTGATGCGACCCTTTGAAGCTGAACTTCATCCTTGATATCTATTTCTACAAATTTTGCAGTTGGATAATTCTTGAGCCCCACGGATTTACATACTTGCTTAATTTGAGGCTGAAGGAAATCGTTAATAAATGCATTTCTTGCCTCTTTTAGTCTTTCTAAAAATATTTGAGCCTTAACTTGTGTGCTCGAATAATTCTCCTTGCCTACGATAATGTTTTGCAACCCATCCCTGATATCTTCATTAACAATTTGATACTTATTAGGACCAAGAACTTTGTTTAGGTCAGGGATAATAAAATCTGCCTTTGTTGTATAATCTGCTATCAATGCCCTGCCAACACTTTCATTCATGAATAGCTGCTGCATGGCTTTTAGATTATTAGGATTAATCCCGCCTTTGTCTGGCTCGTTACCCATTGTGATAAGCAATATGACATTTTCCACCGTTCTGCTTATGGCCTGATCAACCTTCTTTAATTCCATCTTCCAGTTAATATCGTCCAACACTGGAAAGCCAAATGGAATTGCAAATGGCTCATAATCTTGCTTCTTGTAAAAGGAGTATAAAAGTTTATCTGGATCTAGGTCTACAGATATTCCGTCTAGATTGTATGATGTATTTTCTATTTTTTCCTTTACTTTATCTGGTAGTGCATCGTAGACCTCTTGGTCGTATGTATTTTTAGGGTTCTTTAGTCTCTCAATATCATACTCACTAAGAATCTTCTTATATGCACCGTTCTTTTCGCTAAAAGTTGTGGCCCTTGTAGCTACAAAATCATAAGGATTTAAGAATATATATTTTAAAGGTATTTTACTTTCGGCGGCAATAGATATATCAGAACCATATACTTGATTCAGTTTAATCATCTCTTGGGCAGAGAAATTTCCATCTATTTTATATATAAAAATATTCCCAGATCTATAAAATTCCCTAAAATATTGATCCTTAATTTTCCACGACTGAATTTTATCCAGCCATTTAGTTACAAACTTTTTAGACTTCTCCGATCCACCTTCCAGGAAAATATCAGAGTTTGCAAATTCAGACATAACATCTACTGCATTTCTAAATATAGGAATGTTTGCATATGCCTTTTGACATAACAATATGGATCTCCTTGGGGTGATATATGCATCTTTATAAGAATAAGGCAAGCCACAATTGTCTATATTTTTAAACTTTTCGCACTTTTTCTTGCTTGGAGATCTCTTGTAAATTCTCCCATTTGATGCTGTCTCAGTTATTTGCTCAACATTTCTATTATACGAAGAGCCTTCTGAATAAAATGTCTCCCCGGCAAGAACGGGGGCGGTATCTGGCTCAGAAGCTGATGATAGCTCCTCTATTGGTAGCTCTTTTTTGTCAAACTTATTCCAATACGATGACTTTTTTGTATATTTCCTAGGCATAATATATTATACACCGAAAAGTCAAAAGTTAAACTTAAAGTTAACTTTTAGTTATATTAATATAGGGGTAAATGTAGACTCAACTTCTTTCGCTGAGACATTCATTATATCATAATAAGTTTTTATCATCCAATTTCCTAGGACTAATGCGGAATAGGAGTCTTTTCGCGCCTTTCCTGGTCCTGTCTGCCTTCTCAGATTCAACGGTAGCCCAAATGTTTGAGATCCCTGAGGGCTAGATGTCACCTGTATCAAGGCACATTGGTTCTTCGTATAATTAACCATGTCGTACTGATGATCCAGGAAGTCTATCATTGATCCCGAATCCCCTAGTACTTCCTTCTGGTTCGGCATAAACTTAAGTGAATCAATTGGAATATCTTTTTTTATCTGAAGATGGTAATTTTTATCTAAGGGCCTTGACCCAAACCATATTTTTTTATGATCAAAATTAGCCTGAAGGAGTTCGTTTGCTTTTCTTATCCAGTCAGATGTTGGCTTTCTTAAGACACAAATAGTTTTATCTTTAATGTTATATTGCAACTTAGCTTCTCTTAGGGCATCTTGGTAGTTTTCTAAGTCGTCAAAATTCGTGGTTATCTCCTTGATGTTGATATTTGATTCGTTAAATTGCTGACTAGCATTGGCTCCCTGCAGGAACTGCACACCTCCCCCGTAGTCTCCTATTATTGCAACTATATTAAAATTAGTCAATAGATAATGAAAGTAATTTATATGATCATTCATCTTGAGGCCTGGCATAGCATAACTATGTACAAGCGTTCCGGTTCTAGTGGCATCGTTTAGTTTGAATACATGTATTGCGAAGTCATCAGAACTTTCACTTTCTGCCCAACTAGGGTCAAATGCCAAAAGATACTTTGAGTCCCTATCTCCTTTGATTTCTAAGCATGGATCTTCTCCGTCCTTAATTGTGCAGGCAGCCATAGTTGATGTTTTAAAGAAGCCAGAGCTATCATCAGTGAATATCGCATTAAACTCACGATCAAACTGAGACTGACTCATCGTTTGCTTTGATTGATTAATAAGGTTTTGGTCATATAGAGCTTTAGGAGCTACATCATAACTAAAATGCATAATTATTCTGTGAGCTTCATCCTCCTTGTGATCCTTGGCATTAATTATTAAATCTTCAAATGTCTCATATACTTTATATAGATATTCAAATTTATAACTTGCAGAAGAGAGCGCTATTAATTTATTGGCGGGCCAAATTTGCCTATCCTCCTCCTTCATTTTTCCTTTAGCTATCAATTCGTCTTCAAGTTTTGCTACCTTTTCTCTCTCCGTAGGATTCTGCACAACACTAAGGAATGGCAAGATAACCTCATTATATATCTGCTCAGGCATCAGTAGGAACTCGTCAATAATAATCCTATGAAACCTAAAACCACGAAGCTTGGATCCGTCACCTAGCGGTAGTGCGATAATTTTTGATTCCCCAATCTCAAGAGTCCATTGGTCATTTTTCTTGGATTTTTTTGTGATACATTGAGCTAAAAATTGAGCCTCAGGTTTTCTTGCTATATCTTCTATCTTTTCGAAAATCATTTTTGACTGCCTGAATGTTGCTGCAAGAATACCTATTTGAACCCCTTGGTTAAATATAGCATCCAGGAATGCATATATAGCAGTACTAAAAGACTTTGACATACCACGACTCCATATGCCTAGAAAGTAATCTGTCTCAAGCATTCCTTTGATTGCCATATGTTGAAAAGGAAATAGATCAACACCCGCAATCAGATTTGTGGTAAAAGTTATATTATTCCTCAGAAACTTATACAACTCATACTTCGCATCTTTCTCTTCAAGGTATCCCTTTAACTCAAGAAGCTTTTCGTTATAATTTTCGTCTGGATTTTTAAATTCCTGTGTTCCTACTTCCCAAGTCATAATTTATCTATAAAGTATTGTAAGTCTGTATTCCAATTTTTTTTACCTTGAGTTAACAATTTTGGGATTATTTTCTTAGATTGCTCTCGCCCTCCACTAAATACAAATTGGCAGCAGCCCTTATATTCATGAGTCATAACTCTTACATTATGCCATAAATATGGAAGATTTGCAGCATAAGATTTTTTCTTATTATTTTCTATAATATCTTGCATCGTTGATTCTATAACCACAAATAAATAGGAATCAAAACTTTTTGCGCGATCCATTTCCCTTTTAAATCTATCAAATCCAGATGTCATTGTTGACTTAAAGTCAGATTCACTTTTTCTATCTACATATGTATAATCATAATGCTCTCCAGAGACAGCATAATCCCCAAAATCTAATTTCATAGAGGTTGAGTTTTTAAACTTTAAAGGCATTTGCTCTCTAGTATCAATCAATATTCTTAGATCGTCTAAGGCTGGATCGTCATCAAAGAAACTATTACTTATTCCATTTTTATACAAAGGCTCATATCCTAATTCAGCACAAGCCTTGGAGTAAGATCCAAAAAACTTTTTATAAAGATCAATAGAGGGTAAGTCGTAGCTTTTTATTTCTATATGATTGGGGGCATATTTAAGTTTTTTACTCTCTATTCTGTAATTTAGCCTTGACAAAATATAGCTCTTAACTTCTTTTTCTGGTGCAGACTTGGACCATTTCTCAAGGTTCTCATTGTTTATAAAATCCACATTGAAATAACTATCGGCATCATGAAAGGGTAACAACTCTCCTGTTAACTTATCCTTTCTTTCGTATATCTTGACATAGTATTCATTAGGGTGAATATTATGAATTTTAGATAAATGCATATGTAGTCCTTTATTATTTTTAAAGGATTTTCCGCATATTTTGCACTCAACATTCATTTACTTCTCGGTAAGCTTGATCTTTATTACCCCAGTGGCGTCAGGCTTTAGGGTTACACTAGTGCTTGTGAGACCGTCAGAAATGGACTGTATCTGATCAGCGCCCTCCAATATCACGGACTTGAAATCGTTTCGGAAGTCGGAGGGATAATTTCCATTTTCCCAGAGATTCGTGGGAATGGTAATGACGGGCTGTATATCGAATGATATCCCTGGCCTAATTCCCACTCTATATCGCGCACTAAAATAATTGTAACTACCATTGTATTCCCAGTTTCCTTGAGCCCAACCATTTGCGAACCTACGACGAGAAGATGCGCTCATCACACCACCGTAACTGGATGAATATGCAGGCATGACTGAAAAGTTTGAAAATTGATCTCCTGGCACTCCATCACTACACAAATACAATTTGTCAAGATGCGGGGGATTGTACCCGGAGTCCATTATTACGATAGAATCCAGGGTGTAATTTTGCATTGTTCCTCGCTCAAGTATTAACTCCGGACTATCCTCCCCATTATATTGATAGAAATAGGAAGTAATGTTCGTCGATCCATCGACTTTGTTAAATAATTTACTAGGCTCGTAGATCGCATACCTGGACCCATTGTGTACTATTGTCGATAGAGACCCATTGGCCCCACCGGCGTATGTGATCTGTGCGTTTATCAAGTTTCCGTATTTTACGGCTACATATCCTTGATTTACGCCTATTAGTATTTTTTTGTTCACTCTCAATTCGGCTTCTATTCTTTGCTCGAAGGAGTTTTTTGAACTATGAGTATTCCAAAGATCTTCCATAGTTTCCGCATAATAAAAATCGTCCCCTTGCAGTGGGGAGCTTGAATTCCCTGAGGCGACATAACTGCTGTCGTATTGATAGTTAAGAAAAGAATCATCCCACCCCGAGGAATTGAGGTATGAGTCGGTACTCGGCGTTCCGGTTGGCTTTACAAGCCTCTTTCGCTGACTAATAACAGGTGGGCTCACCCACATCGGTGCGTAGACCAAGTCCTCTGGGGTCATATTTACATCGCCGCCCAGCATTCTTTCAAAATGGATGTGCCCATATGGGGTATTTCCATGGGTGGGGAACGTCATTGGTATGACCTCCTCGTTGAAGTCCCCTCCTAAGGGCAAGTTGTCAGTTCCCAAGCGTGCCACGGCGCACTGAGCATTTCCAACGATGGAGCCCTTAATATAAGTTTCCCTGTCTTGCGAAGAGTAAATACCACTCGACTGCAGGAGATTTGAGACATTTAGATAATAATATTTATTCTTTAACCGTTGGTTCTCTATGATATTATCTGGGTTCTCTAGAGACATTATGTGGACGTCATCAACGTTAGGAATATTCAAATCATGCCTCCAGACTGAACCAAACCTGGGGCTTTTCTGCCGTGCCATGATGGTCCCCCGAAGCTGCGTCCACCAAGTTGCGTTGCCATCATCAAACATAGTTTTCCCCAGGTATTCTACCTTATCCGGGCGCTCGAACCAATCTTTTTGGAACTGACTTCCCGAAAAACTTTGGCCATCTTCCTGATGGTTGTGAGTGCCATGGTATGAGTTGACAGAATTATTAATACCTGGAGCTGCGGCGATTTGTATTCCATAAAAATCTCCAATCTTAAGCCTATATGTTACTTGATCGTCCGAATCCTGTATTATTGCTGGAGTCTCTTTGATTGTATAGGCACTAAAGCCTGTGTCACTATAATTGTCGGCTATCAATTCATTCAAGCTCGGATTACTACCATCCCTCTCCCGAAAGTCGGGAGTGATCACACTTTCGTCAGGCACGGTCTGAACCCTCCTGTAACGTTGAAGACTTATCGCTACGGGGTAGCCCATTTTACCCATCGTGCTAGTGCCAGCTCCGCCAGGAATTACCCGTCCGCTACTGAAAAGTCCATATAATGCGCTCTCGACGGATGTAGCTTCTATGTCGGGCACAACATATTTAGGTATCGTCACCTCATATGTTTTTAGTTTCCATCTTGGCCTAATCATAGCTGTTCCGGACGCCGGAATGGTGATTTGAATCCTGTTCCCATTTTCATCATCTTTGCGTTCGAAATAGACACCCGCATATTCTCTGGGTGTATCTATATTGGGCAAGAGAACCCGTTGCCAGGTAGATTGATTCACCTGTATTTCCCAGCCATCCTCTACCCATGCTTCTTGGTTAGAGTATTGCCCCCCCTTCCGTACTCTTTGTACTACTGAGTCGATAAACAAGTTGTAGGTATGACCTACGGGCAATTGAGCCTGAGCTCCGTCATTGACAACGCCTGATTCGGCTAATCCGGCCTTGAATCCATAATCTCTAGTTTTCGGAAGGTCAATGTATTGCCGGTCATGACCGGCAATATATGTGGAGTATGCGATACCGGGCCAACTTGTAGGCCAAGTGCTTTCTTCAAATATTCTCCATTGTACACTACATCCAATATTCCCCTTCCGGACAGTTATTCCTGATGTCTTATTAGCAAACTGCAAGCTTACTGAAGTATTTTGATTTACGGTAATTTGTCCAGTAAGCGCCGTGACAACTTCGCCACCGATTTCTAGGCTGGACATTTCGTAATTACTCTCAGGGGTTACCGTATAGGTTAAAACGGTACCCTCCATAAATGTCCCAGATGAAAAGCCTCCAGCAGAGGACGCACTGCCCGCATTAGGGCTAAATGACCCGTCAGTGTATTGCCCATTGGGCCATGTGAAAGTTATTCCTCCCGAGTCGGCAGAGGAGTTGCCCGCCAGGGTTACATTGTAAGCAGCCTTTTGAGTGATGATTGCCCCTATAGTTATATCTTCCGTGGAGTCTATGGTTATCGTATTTCCTGAAGGCTGACCATTTACGGTAATTGTGTCTAACTTGTATCCAAAGTCAGTATTCACGCTGTTAAGGGTAAATTCACCCCCTATTCTTCCATCTGTAATAGTATCCCCTTCTCCCATTCCCCTCTCACCCCAATTTGTACTCGGCACATAGAATGTACTAAAGCCACCATGAGCTAAATTATCCGTAGACACCTTGACACCTTCAAGTGCCCCACCTATAATTAGGGATTCCCCATCCTCAAGTGTCATGGTTTCTGGGCTACCACCACCAGCGTAGCCCCTGATCACTTCAAATGACCCGTTAGGCTTAAATAGGAATGCATTCGTGTTTGCGGGTGGAACCTTAATGGTTTTGGCTGATCCCGACGTGTTTTTCACCCCTTCTCTTATGCTAGCGTTATCCGTGAATGCATCTGATAGCTTGATTTGATTGTATGGAACCTCCGGGTTGGTTACTCCCGCATTCTTAATTCCCGCATCTCCTCCCTCGTAAAGACTCCACCCGCTTTTAATTACAGCATTACCACCGGAATTCACGACTCCAATCTCTCCAGTTGAATCGTTTATTATAATGCCCGTATTTCCTGTGCCTAGCTGAATTGTTTTGTCGCTACCTGATGTATTTTTTATGCCACTTGATGGACTATTTACAAAAGTCCCAATGTTCGTGCCTGAGCCATTTAAATTACCGCTACCACTATATTCCGCATCTGTAACCCCGGCAGCTTCACCCATAATAAGCGACTCGCCATTCTTCAGCGTTATTTTTTTGTTAGCAGCACCATTCAGTAACCGAAGCCTTCTTCCGGTATCTAGTATCGCTCCCGTCCATCCCTGAGGTAAATTCAGTGACTTGTCCACTCCTGAAGAATTCGTCAATCCGCTTGTCGAGTTACTTACTAGTGACCCTACATCTGTTGTGTTTAATGTCTGCCCAGTGTTAGGATCTTTAAGTGATCCGCCAGTGTATTCGGCATCCTCTACTCCATTACTTTTGCCCCTATACATTGTTTCGCCTGGCTTTAGTTTAACATATCCAGCTTCGCAGTCATCTGGGGCTTTAGTCTCAGCTATTGTTGTATATGGATTTGGTTTAGAGAATATTCCCGCCGGATTTGTGAACACTGGCGATATATTATACATCCTCATTAATGACAACATATTAGTCCTTGAGGTCGCCAAACTCAAAGATCCATTGTTTTTATTTAATAATTGAGTTTTTTGCCCATCATCATCCTCTATTTCTTTTGTGACCGCAGGAACGCAAATATCCTTAGATGTATTATTCGTGATTCCTGAATCCGGGTCATCAATAAGGTCAGATATAACATTTCCATCTTTCTCTTGCCCTGATTGATAGCCCCCATCTTCAACGCCAGTAGAATCGCCTGTATTTATAGTCCACCCCGAAGGCACAGTCACATCTCCTGGTCCAACTATTTTTATTTCATTGTTTGGTCCAACTAGTGTAGCAATCTTTCCTTCGGGAACCTCTACTTCCAAGTCGGTTGATTTATTATTTTTAAAACCTGGCTGTCCGTTACTTAATAGGTCGTCAAGAGGTATATTCCCGACATCTTCTTCGTTTTCCAGTGACCCTGTCCCGTTCCACCCGGTCCCGTCAGTCCCATTTGCACTCCCCAAGAAAAACTCATCCCCAGGCCCAAGGGTGACTGAAGCCCCGGAATCAAAAACACTAGTTTCCCCAGTTGCCGTCCTTCTGATCCCCTTATGTCCGTCCGGAACTGTTGTGGTACTATTATTTGAGGTATTATTTTGTATCCCCCTCCTTTCCTCTCCACCTCCAGTAAGGTTATTCAGGAGTTTAAGTAATTTTAAGTCCTGTAAAAAGGGGTCATCACCCATATCGCCTACTGATATATTAAATTTTGATCTATCCGAGGGAGGCAATAGGTCTTCGAATATCGCGTCCCCCGGATTTAGAGTAACAGTCCCGTATGGAGAATCCACACCTCCCGATCCACCTTCGCCCACTTCGTATCTCTCTATGTCTCCATTCTTTTTTTGTACAAATGCGTTATTTTTCAGATGATATTCAGTATCGTATTTCGTTTTGTTTACAGTGCCTCTACCGGGCGAAGATAAAAATGGGCTAGGTATCACCACTGTGCCTGGATCTATGTTGCTATCTAGCCAAACCAGAGTTCTTGGGTCAACCTCATGCCCATCGGCATTCGTGTAAGTTCCTCCCTCGTAGCCTGCATCAGTTTGCTCTCCGCTAGATGGCAATGTGTCTTTTTTTCTTCCCCTAATCAATGTTTCTCCAGGGCCAAGCTCAACGCCGGTTTCCCTTATGTCTAGTTCCTCTACTGTTCCATCTCTCCCAATTTTTAAGCAGGCACAATATTCCTCGCAAGTAAGTTGCTTTTGTATTGTCACAACTTCTGTAGTGTTATTGACTATTCCTGAGTCATGCTCATCGAGTACATCGGAAGGGTTGACAATGGATCCATCTTCAGTCATATATGCACCGCCTTCATACTCGGCATCATCATCACCTCCGCCTTCTTCGAATATATATTCTCCTGGTTCAGCTGTGACAGTATCTCCGACGTCAAACCATTCTTGTCTTATTGTACCGTCTGGCGGGACTTTATCTTTAGTAACATACCCTCTTTTTGTCGCAGTCCGAGTTATTGTTGACTTACTATTATTATATGTGTTTCCGCCACCAAAAGTTATCGGCTCGTCCATTTTTCCATCCCAGTAATTTGGGTGAGTGTAATTAGGGTCTAAATATTTACAATCTATATGTGTTAATGGGTGCCAGTCCTCAACAAAAGGGCAAGTGTACCCTATTACTCTCTTTGCGCCAGGAGGTTTTCTGACATATACGGTGCCACCAGGAGGTATGTCTACTGATTGGTTTTTGTACAATGGCCGGGTAGTTCCGTCTCTTTCAATTAAAACCCCGTCATCAGGCGGAACATAAGGTTTTGTAACAGTTGTATTATTCTTCTTTCCTGAACTTATTGTACAGTTGCAATTTTCAGGGTCAATATACTCTGTAACATATACAACTTTTTTTTCTTCCGTTATATGCACCTGTTTTTTTACTATTGTTCCATCGGGTTCTTTAGTTAATGCGATGGGCGGTTCGCCCGTCCCCTGAAGGGGGCTACCAGGTGGGCCTCTAGTTGGGTTTTCAGGCTCTGGGTCGCTTTGTTCGTCATATGTTTCACTATCACTTCCTGGTTCCTCCTCGTTGGGGCCCTCAGGCTCATCATCAGATCCTCCTCCGCCTCCACCTCCAGGCACACAAAGGGCCTCATGTTCTGTAATAGTATTACCAAGAGTTCTTAAATCTGAAAACGAGTGCGACTGTTGCCCTATTGCGGTGCTTACGTTTCTGGCTTCTACTAACTCTGTTATATCGCATACCTTAACCCCGCCACGATGCCCGCTGCTAGATCCGTCAGCCTCATCGAATGCATCGGTACTTCGGTCACGCATAAGATGAGATCCCATTGCGATGTAGTTACCGCTTGGGCTTAATGCAACTTTTGATACATAACCAAAAGACCCTACCCCAGTAAAACTTATATAATTATTATATCCCACCAACCAATCATTACCTGTAATACTTCCATCGGAATTTATGCTATAAACTCTTACATCTCCTGCCTTTTCTACATTTTCATATTGCCAGCCATCCAGGGTTGTATACGATCCTTCTATTTTAACACTATAGTCTTGCCATGGATCGCTAACAGCCATCACGGTTCCCGCATCGTTCACTGAGACATTGCTACCAAATCGTTCTCGTTGAAGCAAAGCATCAGTCCTGGCCCATCCATCACTGTTAGACCACTTCCATACAGTTACCGCAAATGCACCACTCTTTGCCTGTGGGGCCCCTATGATTACAGTCGTTCCGTCACCATTTATTGCTACAGATTCGCCCCATTTTGAATTTGTATAATAGCTCTTTTGTGATTGAAATGCATCAATATCCTCTTGAGCCCATCCTTGAGATGGGCCCATTGCCTCTCCAACCCTCTTCCAGTCTGATCCATCATATTTAAAAACCTGAACCCTTCCTATTCTTGCCCCCCATGGGCAACTAGAGTAAGGAGATCCAACGACAATACAATTTCCATCTGGAGTCATGTCTAGGCCTACGCCGAATGCTTCCCAATTTTCAGCACCGGTCAAAGTCGATCCTTTTTGTATCCACCGATCACTTGCTGCATCATAACTATATACTTTTACCGATCCCTTATGGAAGTTTTTAGGAGAGAAATCTCCCACCTCGTCAAGATGACATACTTGTTGATGGTGATGGGTACATGATACCGCTAGTGTGTTTCCATCTTGACTTAGCTTTACCTTGTATCCAGCCCTATCATATGGATCTCCCCCTATTATTTGCCCTTTTCTTAACCATTTCTTTTCAGTTCTCGTAAATCTTTTTTTCGTCCTTCGCCACCCAAACGGCCTCCTGACCCTGACAGTCTCAAACCATTCAATTTCTTGGTTAACCAAATGCTTTACATATACATATCCACTCTGTGTCTTGCAGTAATGCCTACTATGCTGGTCTGATCCAACTGCAACCACCGTTCCGTCATAATTTACATCTACACTGCTCCCCGCATTATCTCCTGGTGAAAATCCAGCGAATTGAAGCCCACCATATCCGACTGGTTCAAGATCCAAAGCTCCCCTCTTGCCACCCCACGAGCTAGCATCAAAATCAAATGTATATGCCCCGGCTGTTCCTCCTGGAAGATTACCTGGTGCCCCGACTGCAAGTAACTTATCTATGGATTCGGATTCGTCTGACAATGCAATAGAGTATCCCCACCCTTGCTCTCTTTGTAAAAATTGGGTACAATAGGCCCTAGCATAGGTCGTAGGTGTGGGGTCAGGTCCGTAGAAAGGCCATATCTTTTGTCCATCTAAGTGTAGCTCCGAACCTCCAGGAATCGAAGGATGACTGTACATATGCCCAGCAGGGGTCACTCCATCATCAAGAAAGTGTCTTTTTTCTAAAACTATCGCATTTTCAAAACTATTAGCGCTTACTCTACTTCCTATGGCATTATTTGCAATTGAAGAAGTATTCGCATACCACTGATCCCATTCTTGTCGAGTTGCCGAATACGGATATGTCTCAAATGCAGCCTTTATGATTCCGGCAGTTGACGAATCATTAACATAAATAATTCTCTCAACCTTACTTAGGTCAACCTCTCTATGAAGATCGTATCTATCGTATCCGCCGCTCATGCTTGCTCCGCAGTGATAATAAGTTCTTCTGTTTCAAAATCAGGATGATTCTTATAAGGATGGTTATCTATGGACCAAGATTCATTCCAATATGTTTTTTTTACAGAATCGAGGGACCAATCGTCTCCCTCTTCTCTCCATTTAAATAATTCATTATACATGGGCCTTTGGTCGATAGGTATTTCCCATGTAAAAGAAGATTCAATTGGTCCATAAAAATTATTATTTGCATCAGGAAAAGAATCAGTAGTCCAAAGTACGGGTGGCCCGAACCTCCCGAGGTTAACAGTCTTGACATTATTAATGTCAGGCAATCCTGGATGACTCAATGTATTATCGTAATAAACATTTTTCTTAAAAAGATTTCTTCTTTTACTCATAGAGCTAGTTGAGGTTGTCCCGAATCTGTATTCACCTTGATGTAATAATGTTCTCACTTCAAACCTAAAATCATTTCCAGGAGACAATCCAGGCTCAGAAAAATCTTTATAATAAACACCAAGGATTATGTTGGTGCCAGGACTTGATGAATTTGTATATATCCCAGTAAATAAATCATTTTGAGATAATTTTTTATCTGTGAAATAAAAACCAGAACTTGATGGCCTCCTATTTGATACCCTTAATTTTCTGAATGTGTAAATAAAAGCATCCCTTGCTTTGCTTTTTGTTGAAATACTGTCTGAGGACCCCCTCATTCTGTAAAATACTGGCAGATAGGTTCCGTTCACACCTTTTTTTTCTTGAGAAAATGTGACATTATCCCCCTTTGGGTTTTCTCCGGTCATATAATTACCAGCCCTACCCTTGGTCCCTCCATAGGTAAAAGGTATGTGATTGGCGGGAATTAGGCCACCCTTTATACTCCACGTGCCAGTACCAAATGAATGAGTACTA